>Ga0210119_1000114_pt1 | contig 17557 bp, 18 predicted proteins | sample China_Bullhead_C_2_FD_184859 | JGI IMG/M metagenome (GOLD analysis project Ga0210119, IMG submission 184859) | Wetland microbial communities from San Francisco Bay, California, USA, that impact long-term carbon sequestration -... | ecosystem: Environmental > Aquatic > Marine > Wetlands ... | reverse complement strand
TCAATGATATCTTGGAGAAGAGTGACCGTGTGCATTTGATAGGTTTGCTGAGTGACGGGGGAGTGCACTCTCATATAGAACATACTATAGGTTTGGCAAAACTTGCAAAAATTAGAGGGAAAAAAGTCTTTTTACATTTGATCACAGATGGTAGAGATGTGAGTCCTACTTCAGCGAAAACGTATGTGGGTCAAATCGAAGAGATCTGCGATGAAGATATCTCTATTGCGAGTATAGGCGGCCGCTTCTTTACGATGGACCGAGATAACCGTTGGGAGAGAGTGGAAAAAGGATATCGTGCTATTGCTGAGGCTACACCATCAACAACATTGACCCCAGAAGCGTATATTGATTCGAGTTATGCAAAGAATGAAACCGATGAGTTTATGGAGCCTGTTGCCTTTGGAACGTATGCAGGTATGGAAGAGGATGATGTGCTACTTATCACGAATTTCCGTTCAGACAGAGTACGAGAAATTACAGCAGCATTGGGAGATGAACACTTTGATGAGTTTGCATGCAAGGCTACACCGCTGAATATCGCAACAATGACAAAGTATGATGCAAATTTTCCATACCCGATACTTTTTCCTAAAGAGACGCCAAAGCATACCTTGGCAGAAGTGATCTCTGATGCAGGACTGAGACAACTTCATACAGCAGAAACAGAAAAGTATGCCCATGTGACCTTCTTTTTAAATGGCGGTGTGGAAGAGCCTATGATAGGAGAGAGCAGAGTACTCATACCCAGTCCAGATGTGAAAACCTATGATATGAAACCAGAGATGTCAGCACCAGAGGTTGGTGAAGCCGTACGTACGGCCATGGATGAATCTTATGATTTCATTGTAGTGAATTTTGCCAATGGAGATATGGTAGGCCATACGGGTAACTATGAAGCAGCACGTCAAGCGGTGACTGCGGTTGATACGGAATTGGGCTTAATATTTAACAAGGCAAAAGAAGATGGTTATGCTGTAGTGCTTACTTCTGATCATGGAAACTGTGAAGAGATGCGGGACAGTGAAGGACATATCCTGACCAATCACACGGTAGGTGAAGTATGGTGTTTTGTTATGGCTGAAGGCGTAACAAAAGTGAAAGAGGGGTGTGGACTCAATAACGTTGCACCTACAGTACTTAAACTCATGGGATTGGAGATACCTGAAGAGATGGATGAACCACTGGTCTGATCCAAAGTCTGTATCAACAGGAGAAAAGCGCCTTTTTGATCTTTTCAAATTCTTCATAATCTTTGGGCGTGATCGTATCTGAGTAGATAATATGATTAAGTTGTTCGAGGATATGCATTTTACTAAATTTATCATCACGTAAAGCATCATTGATAATAGCAATATGCTCATCAAGATCATACTCTTCCTGCAATATTTCTTTTAAAAATGTTTTTGCTTCCTCAGGACTGCAACCAAAATCCATTTCCATAAGCTTACAAAAAAGTGGTGTTTCCTTTTCGATATCTCTCTCATCAATTTTTATGATATGTGCAAGTAAGGTAGCTACTGATTTTTGAATTTTCTTTTCCATATCTGTCCTTTCTGCAATTGTACCATAAAAAAATGGTACAATTTTATCAAAAGTATAAAAAAAAGGGTCAAAATGAAATTTACAGGTAACAATGTTTTAGTTACAGGAGCAAGTAGGGGGATAGGTGCAGAGATAGCAAAAAGTCTCGCAACTTTTGGTTTGAAAGTATGGGTCAATTATCGTTCTGGAGAGGCTGAAGCAAATGCTGTAAAATCAGCTATCGAAGCTGAGGGCGGTAAAGCTGAAGTGATAGGGTTTGACGTAAGTGATGATGAGGCTTTTGTGGCAGCAATAAAAAGCATCGTTGATGCAGACGGCGAGCTTTCGTATCTTGTGAACAATGCAGGTATTACCAAAGATAAACTGGCAATGCGTATGAAAACGGAAGAGTTCATGGATGTGATCAATGCAAACTTAACCTCAACATTTATAGGATGTCGTGAAGCGCTCAAAGTGATGGGGAAAAAGCGTTTTGGTTCTGTGGTAAATATCTCTTCTATCGTAGGTGAAACAGGGAATGCAGGGCAGACAAACTATGCTGCAAGTAAAGGTGGAACGATCGCGATGACAAAAAGTTTTGCGATAGAGGCAGCACCTAGAAGTATCCGTTACAATACGATCACTCCGGGCTTCATCGCGACAGAAATGACAGATGTGCTTAAAGATGAGGTGAAAGATGCTTTCACTGCAAAGATACCGATGGCTAGATTTGGTGAACCAAAAGAGGTAGCTGAAGCCGTAGCTTTTTTACTCTCTGACCACTCTTCTTACATCACGGGTGAGACACTCAAGGTGAACGGCGGGATGTTTATGTAATGTTCAAGAAAACTTTTTAACGAAAAGTTTTCTTGACAAAATACCACAATAATAATACAGCGATTGCTATGAAGACACCTATCATAAGCATGTCACTGTAAGCAATCAGCTCCTCTTCAAAATTCTTAATTAAATAGATCCATATGATAATAGCAATAAAGGTACTGGAGAGTACAATAGCCAGAGTCACACGATGACGAAATCCGATTAAAAATCCTACAAAACTTCCTGCTACTGGTCCAGTCATGGCAAAAGGTGTTAATACAAATAAAATGAGTCCAATCACACCATAACGTTTAATCAGTGGTTCATATTTATGTGCATTGTGTTTAGAACGTTCTAAATAACGGTTAAGTGGCGGGTATGAAACGAAGTCAAGTTTGTTCCAGCTAAACACAAAAAGCGGGTACAGAATGAGTACCATAATGGATTCAATAAAAAAGTTGAAGAGTACAAGAAAAGTAGTATTCATTTGTGAAGCTACGCCTATGGAGAGTCCGGCCATACGTCCAAATATAACGTTAGTGACCGTAATACTGAGCAGCTCTTGAAAATAATTTGAATAAAAAATAGCGCAGAGTAATACAAGGATGAAATAGCCACCTAATAACATAAGCCCTAGAAACAGGATCTGGCCCTCTTTATGTTTTAAAAATGAATGATCGAGTTTCAACAATGTATCCTCTATATAGTCTATGGAATCAGATTATAACATGATATTGGCGTATCATGTAAATAACTTTGAGGTATAATGATGGAATAAAACAATAAAAAGAGAGAACGTATTGGCACGGATACTGGTATTAGAAGATGACAAACTGTTCAATGAAACCCTAGAAGACTTTTTAGAAGAAGAGGGGCATGTCATACACTGTGCTTTGGATCCTTATAGTGCACTTGATCTCACCTATGAACATGTGTTTGACCTCTATCTTTTTGATGTCAATCTGCCGTATGAAAATGGTTTTGAACTTTTAGAAAAATTACGTCAAAGCGGGGATGAGACTCCTTGTATCTTTATTACCTCCAGAGAAGACAAAGCATCGCTAAAAGAGGGTTTTGAAAAAGGAGGGGATGATTACATCCATAAGCCTGTAGATCTGGATGAACTTTTCTTGCGTATGCAGGCTGTACTACGCAGACAGGTACGTAGTCAGATCGTACAGATAGATACCTATCAGTTTGATATCTTGACAAAGACCCTGTATCAAAATGATCAAGTACTGGAGTTAAGCCTTAAAGGAAGTGAACTTCTTCTCACTTTGTTAGAAGGTCAGGGACGAGTGGTCCCTTTAGCTCAAATCAAAGAACGTCTTTGGAGCTCTTCAGAAGAAGCAAGTGATGGAGCGTTGAGAGTGTATATCGCGCAACTTAAAAAATATTTTCCTACGCAGATACAGAATGTACGTGGAGTAGGGTACCAGATGAGCATTAAATGATAAGTCGTAAAAAAGAGATTATCTTTGGTACGGTCATCTACTTTGTGACCATGTTTACGCTGCTTACTGCCGTATCTCGTTTTTTAGGGAGTTGGAATCTTACTGAGATTAATTTTTTTATAGCGGGCGCTTTGGTTTTACTCGTAGCTATAGGATGGGGGTATGTTCTTTCTACGCTTATTTTTGCACCTAAAAAACAGATGGAAGATACGCTCACTTCTCTTACCAATGACATTATTCATGAACTTAACATTCCTCTTTCTACGATCAAAGCCAATACGGCCATGTTGAAAAAAACAATGGAAGATGAAAAATCTTTAAAGCGTATCAAACGTATAGAAGATGCCAGTGTAAGACTCAAAAAACTCTATGATGAGTTGGTTTATAGTATTCATAAAGAGATGCACACTATAGAAAAAGAGTGTTTTGACCTCCAGGCTTTGGTAGAAGAACGGATCGAAGTATTTAAAGAACAGCATCGCAATCCTTTTGAACTCACTTTAGAACCTTATGAGATAGAAGTGGACAAGATAGGCTTTGAACAAATGTTTGATAATATTGTTTCCAATGCCATGAAGTATTCCTCCAAGGATTCTCCTATACATGTGATATTGCACAATAATATACTAAGTGTGGAAGATGAAGGTGTGGGTATGGGGACCACAGAACTTTTACGTATGCATGAACGCTATTATCAGGCAGATGATAGAAAAGATGGAAAAGGTATAGGACTTGCTTTGGTCAAAGCCTATTGTGATGAAGAAGGAATAGATATCCATTTCAAATCGGAAAAGGGTGTTGGAACAACAGTGAGTTTAAATATGGGAAAAGTTCACACCGCTGAATAATATAGTTTTATATTATTCATTATATAAATTTCACACTTACTTAACACTTCTCTACTATAGTTATGTAAAAAGTAGAAGGAATGGATTGATGAAAAGAAATTTAGTAAAAAACTTGTGGGTTGCTAGTGCAGTTCTTAGTATGGTTGGTTGTGGAGGTGGATCTTCTTCGGGTGTTGAAGAAATTGTAACATCTGACCTACCAGTTGAAATTGTAGATACGATCGATAGCCCAAAATCAAAATTATCTCAAGACTTAATGAACACATTAGCTTATATGGGTAATGAAGAAAGACTTGCCTATGATGTTTATAATGCATTGTATGAACAATATGGAACAGAACAATTTACTAAAATTGCAACCAATGGAGAATATAAACATATTACAGCAGTACAAGAACTTATTCAAAAATATAAATTGAGTGATGATGTGAATTTTACCAATATTGACTTACCAACATTAGGGTATATGAATACGAATATAGAAGATATGGAGGCAGGAACATATGACATCGCAGCCATACAAAAACTTTATGATGATCTTGTTGCACAGGGTTCCGCATCTGAAATAGATGCATTGAAAGTAGGATGTATTATTGAAGTAGTAGATGTAAATGATTTGAATCGAGATATTGCACTGGCAGAGTCTGAAGGAGCAACGGATATTGTTACAGTCTTTAATTTCTTACGTGATGGTAGCTATAAGCATTATTGGGCATTTGATAAAGGGCTTAAAAACAAAGGTATAGTTGATGGATGTTGTTCTTTGGGCATGATTGAGGGTGTAGATTATTGTCAGCCTGATTATCCAAATACAAAGTAATATAAAGTATTCATTTAGCTTAACACTTAATTAACACTTCTTTGTCATAATTCTTTCACGTCGAAATAAGTGAAGCTCAGAAGGTGTCTTGTATTGATGATACCCCCCTCTTATTAAATATAAACTCCTTCTGTTCTTTTTAACACTTCCTTAACGTTTTTCCGTCATAATACATCCCAAAAAAGACTCTTCCATGCCAAATCTGCTAAAACATCGTTATTTTATCTCTTATTTTAGCACTACACTTATATACCTTTTTATCATCAGTATGTTCTTTTATGTACAAAATCGTTATCTTGTATCAACAAAAAAAACAGAAGATAAAACGATGCAACTTTGTATGTGTTCTTTTCAACCTGAAGTTGTAACTTCCGTAGAACAGATGCAGCAAGAGCAGGTAGAAGAGGTAAAAGAGGTAGAGAAACCTATCGTTGAAGAAGAACCGATAGTTGAGGAAAATCCTGTTGTTGAACCTGAGATCATTAAAGAACCTATCCCAGAAGAAGAGCCTGAAATCAAAGAAGAGCTTATTCCTGAACCTGTAGTACAAAGAGTGATACCTAAACCTATAGTGAAAGAAGTCAAGAAAAAACCAAAACCTAAAGCCAAGAAAAAAACGAAAAAGAAAACTGCCAAGAAAAATCAGAGAAGTCAAAAAGCATCTTCCCGAGGATCAAACATCAGTCCTGCACAGAAAAACGAATTTCTTGCGAATATCAGGGCTAAAATAAATAAGCATAAGTCCTATCCAAGAATTGCAAAAAAAAGAGGTATGCAAGGCACGATCAAGGTTGAATTTACTATTTTGAGCAATGGGAATGTAGGAAATATCTCTGTAAGTGGCCCTAAAGTATTCCATAGTTCTGCACGCAATGCTGTGAAAAGTGCTTTTCCAGTCAATGTAAAAAGTGCGCCTATTTCGCTACCAAAAAGTATCAATATCACACTTCGCTATCAACTTAGATAAATTTAACACTTAATTAACACAACTCAGTTAGGATAACTCAAATTATTTAAGGAAAGTTATATGAAAAAGGGAATTTATCTTTCTTTGGCATGTTCATTATGGATAAATGCTGCTGAAGTAGAGCTGGAAACGATAAACGTAGCTACAAAAGTAGATACAGAAGTGATAAAAGATGTTAGTGGAGAAGATATCAAATCAGCCGATTTAGCGGAGGCACTTTTTAAGCAGTCGCCAAGTGTTGCACTAAGTAGAAGATCAGGTATTGCAAATGATATCGTTGTTAGAGGACAGAGAAAAGACAATATCAATGTGACGGTAGATGGTACGAAAGTTTATGGTGCCTGTCCAAACAGAATGGACCCACCGGTTTCTCATATATTGACAAACAATGTGGATTATATTGAGATCAATGAAGGACCGTTCAATGTAGAAGATTTCGGTGTACTTAGTGCAGATGTAAAAATTCATACAGTCAAACCAAAAGAAGAGTTTGAGGGTGAAGTGAATCTTGGTTTAGGATCTTGGGGGTACAAAAAAGGTGCATTTTCACTTAGTGGAGGTATCACAGATACTGTAAGAGTTTTACTCAGTGGGTCTACAGAGACAAGTGAACAGTATGAAGATGGTGACGGTAATGATTTTGCAGAGCAGATAGACAACTATATTGCTGATAATCCAGGAGATATGAAGTTAGCAAATAGTGCGTATCAAGATAAATATAGAGATATGGATGCCTATACTAAAAAGACCATGATGGCAAAACTTTTTTGGGAGATTACGGATAATCAGGAGTTAAGACTGAGCTATACAGCCAATAGAAGTGATGATGTCCTATATCCTTCTTCTAGAATGGATGCATTGTATGATGATTCAGATATTTATAACATAGAATATATAGCGAAAGATTTAGGGAAATATTCAAAAGAGTTGAATTTTCAGGTCTATCAATCTGAAGTGGATCATCCAATGTCAAATATATATAGAAAATCTGCTAGTATGATGCATGAAATGACACATGCATTGACTACGAAGACGCAAGGAGCGAAACTTTCAAACAGTTTTGATATAGATAATCATACTATCACGGCAGGTTTGGACTATAGTAAGAGAAACTGGGATGGGAGAATGTATCAAGATGGTGTACCAGGTATGAAAACCATCAATGATGTAGATACGAAGAACTATGCTCTCTTTCTAAAAGACAAGATAAAAATGGATAAATTTGTCTTAGATCTAGGGATGAGATATGATGATACAGAAATCACTTCCGAACATCCTAACGCTATATTACAACCAGATAATGACTACAATGAACTTAATGGTTATGTATTGGGAACCTATAATGCGAATGAAACTACAAACTATTATGCTGGTTTTGGAAAGTCATCAAGAGTTCCTGATGCAAGAGAACTGTATTTGATAATGATGGGTAATGGTTCTCCTTCTTTTGTAGGAAATCCAAATCTAGAGAATACAGTGAATTATGAGTTTGATATAGGTGCTGAAAAGAAATATGAAAATGCAACGATCAAAGCAAAAGCATTTTATAGTATGCTGGATGATTTTATAGCGTATAATTCAACTGGTACAGTAGATAGTCATAATCTTGAAAATGTGGATGCAACCATATGGGGAGTTGAGCTTAGCGGAACATATATCGCAACAGATTCAGTCTATTTTGATTATGGAATGTCTTATCAAAGAGGGAAAAAGAAAGATCCTTTATATGGACAATCAGATACAGATATGCCAGAAATCCCACCATTTAAATTCAATGGTGCAGTAAATTATGATTATGATGAGAGCTTGACATTGAGAGCTGAAATGATAGCATCTGATGAATGGACAGATTTTGATATAGACAATGGTGAACAGGAATTAGATGCATATGCAGTACTAAACTTAAAAGGTACAAAGAAATTCGGTAATCACTTTGAGCTAACAGTAGGTGTAGACAATGTATTTGATACAACATATGCGGTAACAAACACATATAAAGATATAAGTTTACTTGCATCAGGTACATCAGTAGCAGACTCTAATATCATACTTATGAATGAACCGGGACGTTATTTTTATACAAATATAAAGTATAAATTCTAATTACAGAATATGAACTGATACATGGTGATCCGATGTGTCAGTTCAAGTGTATACTCTACTCTCGCGCTAAACGCTAAAGAGATTTTTATAAACACTTTTCTACCTCTTTTTGACACAAAACACTCATTTATATAAACTCATACAGCGATTTCATCGTAAATATAAGCTTTTTATACTTTTTTTGTTATAATTACCCGTATTTTTAACAAACCTAAGGAGAAAGTCAATGGCATTATTTGATGATGTAAAAGAAGTAGTTGTTGAACAACTAAACGTGAGCCCGGATGAGGTGAAAGAAGAGTCTAAATTCGTAGAGGATCTTGGGGCTGATAGTCTTGATGTTGTTGAATTGGTAATGGCACTTGAAGAGAAATTCGATATCGAAATCCCTGATGATCAAGCAGAAGCAATCGCAACTGTAGCTGACGCTATCAAATTTATCGAAAACGTATAAGTTAAGTTCCCCTCGGGGGATTTATAAAATATATATGAGTATTTCAAAAATATTCATATATATTTTATATAAAGTGGAATAGGAGAGCCAGTGAAAAGAGTTGTAGTTACAGGTTTAGGAATGATAAATTCTCTAGGACTAGATAAAGAAAGTGCATTTTCTGCGATCGTAGAAGGGAAATGCGGTATCAAAAATATCGAGTTGTTTGACACAGAAAAGCATGCTGTTAGTATCGCTGGTGAGATAACAGATTTCGATCCACTCACTGTGCTTGACGCAAAAGAGGCAAAGAAAGCAGACAGATTTATACAGCTTGGACTTAAAGCTGCTTTGGAAGCCATGGAAGATGCTAAACTTCCAGAAGATGTAGATATGGAAAGATTCGGTGTGGCTTCTGCTTCAGGAATTGGTGGATTGCCAAATATCGAAAAGAACTCAGTCGTATGTGCTACAAAAGGACCAAGAAGAATTTCTCCGTTCTTCATCCCTTCTTCTCTTGTCAACATGCTGGGTGGATTTATCTCTATCTATCAAGGCCTTAAAGGTCCAAACCTTTCATCAGTAACTGCTTGTGCCGCAGGTACACATGCTATCGGTGAGGCTGCAAAGTCCATCATGGTCGGTACTGCAGATAAAATGTTGGTCGTTGGTGCAGAATCTGCTATTTGTGAAGTAGGAATCGGTGGATTTGCTGCGATGAAAGCACTCTCTACAAGAAATGATGATCCTCAAACTGCTTCTAGACCGTTTGACAGTGATCGTGATGGTTTTGTGATGGGTGAAGGTGCAGCTGCATTGGTATTAGAGACGTATGAAGATGCAGTTGCAAGAGGTGCGACGATCTATGGTGAACTTATCGGATTTGGTGAAAGCGGTGATGCAAACCATATTACTACACCAACTATGGATGGACCTCTTCGAGCGATGAAGGGTGCTTATAAAATGGCAGGTGAGCCAAAAGTAGATTATGTCAATGCGCATGGTACGTCAACACCGATCAATGATAAAAATGAAACAGCAGCGCTTAAAGAATTGTTTGGCGGTAAAGAGAACTGTCCTCCGGTAAGTTCTATCAAAGGTCAAGTGGGACACTGTCTTGGTGCGGCAGGTGCCATAGAAGCAGTAGTATGTCTTATGGCTATGAGGGATGGTGTCCTACCTCCGACGATCAATTATGCAACACCAGATGAAAACTGTGATTTGGATTATGTACCGAATGAAGCTAGAAAAGCAGATATCAATATTGCCATGAGTAATTCATTTGGGTTTGGTGGAACAAACGGCGTAGTTATCTTTAAGAAAATATAAGGATTCATGCATGGCAACTTATTTAGACTTTGAGAGCAAAATTGAATCGATACAAGAAGAGATTGTGTCGGCACATGCCATAGCAAATTTCGAGGCTGTAAATAAGTATCAAGCTGAGCTGGACAAAGAAGTACAAAAGACTTTTGGTGCACTGACTGACTTTCAAAAACTTCAGCTTGCCCGTCACCCGGATAGACCTTATGCTTTAGACTACATCAGACTTTTAATGGATGATGCGTATGAAATTCACGGTGATCGTGCATTTAGAGATGACCCGGCTATCTTGTGTTACATCGGTTGGATCAATGGACAGAAGACGATGCTTATCGGTGAACAAAAGGGACGTGGTGTTAAAAATAAGATCAAAAGAAACTTTGGTATGCCAAACCCTGAAGGGTATAGAAAAGCACTGCGTGCAGTAAAAATGGCAGAAAAGTTTGACATTCCTGTACTGATGCTTATAGACACTCCGGGTGCATACCCTGGGCTTGGGGCAGAAGAGAGAGGTCAGAGTGAGGCTATTGCTAAAAATCTATTTGAATTTGCTTCTGTGAAAGTACCAATGGTTTCTGTTGTGATAGGTGAAGGTGGTTCAGGTGGGGCACTTGCTATCGGTGTTGCAGATAAACTTGCTATGATGCGTTACTCTGTATTTGCCGTGATCTCACCTGAAGGGTGTTCTGCGATCTTATGGAATGATCCAAGCAAAGTAGAAGCTGCGACGAAAGCATTGAAGATCACACCAAATTATCTACTTGAACATGGTCTGATAGATGATGTACTTGATGAGCCTCTGATAGGTGCGCATCGCGATAAAGAAACAGCAGCAGATGCACTTAAAAAGTATTTCCTGGAGAGTGTACAAGCACTGAGAGAACTTTCTGTAGATGAAATGCTTGACCAGCGGTACAAAAGACTCACAGCTGTTGGCGCATATAGCGAATAGTGGTTAACACCTTTTTATGATACACGAGATAGCTCAAACCATTGTAAGTTACATTGGTGATATGGGCTACTGGGGTATCTTTCTTCTCATGTTTCTTGAGAGTACCTTTTTCCCTTTTCCCAGTGAAATTGTCATGATACCTGCTGGATATTTAGCATTCAAAGGTGAAATGAATCTTTATATGGTTGTTTTATCAGGTATAGTGGGTTCTGTGGCAGGGGCACTTTTTAACTACTATCTGGCGATGCATTTTGGAAGAAAATTCATTTTACGCTATGGCAGATACTTTTTTATTAATGAAGAAACGTTAGATAAACTCGAAGCCTTTTTCATCAAACATGGAGAACTCTCCACTTTCAACGGAAGACTCATTCCGGGTATACGACAACTCATTTCTCTTCCTGCCGGACTTGCACGTATGAATATGGCTAAATTTGCCTTTTATTCGGGTTTGGGTGCAGGTATCTGGGTGATCGTTCTAGTAGCCTTAGGGTATCTACTGGGCTCAAATGAAGCGCTGATCTCCGAGTATCTTCATTCTGCCACATTGATCGCACTATTTTGTGTGGTATTGATCACACTTTTCTATATCGTAAGACACCAAAGAAGACAAAAGATATTGAAAGATTAATTAACGCAACTAGTTGCGTGAGCACTCTGCTGAAGAGAACTCAGCGTTAGCGTAACATAGAGAGCTTTGCTCACTATGTGTCCTATTAAGTAAAAAAGATATTGGAAGATTAGTTCAATACCCAGGTGACATATTTTTTCTTCTTGATCGTTGTTTTCTTTAATGCTTTAAATACTTTGTCTGTTACGGTATGATGTAGCGCAACATAAGACTTCGTATCTGTGATATTTATCTTTCCTATCATTTTAGGGTCAATGCCTATCTCTTTACATAAAGTACCGAGTATATCTCCCGCACGAAGCTTGGTTTTTTTACCGCCGTTAATGCAAAGTGTATCATACTCAGAGACCATCTTAAAAGTTGCATCTACACGTAAGTCTTTCATCTGTGCTGTACGTGCAGCGGAGGTAATGTAAGCGCATTTTTCACTGTCCCTTGGACCATAGAGTGAGATGGCTGTACCCTTGGCATCTGCACGTCCTGTACGACCAATACGGTGCGTGTAGACTTCTTGGTCAAAAGGCAGATCATAGTTAATGACCAGTTCGATGTCTTTGATGTCCAAACCTCTTGAGGCAACATCTGTAGCTACCATAATGCGTTTGGAACCATTGGAAAAAGCGATCACAGATTCGTTACGATCTCTTTGTTCAAGGTCACCATGTATATCTATAGTAGAATGCCCGCGTTGATGTAACGTATCAGTGAGAGAGATGACTTCTGCTTTCGTGTTACAAAAAATAAGGAGTGACTCTGGTTTATAGGATTGGATCAGGGCTATAAGTGTCTTCAATTTATCAGATGTCTCATAGACTATTTCATCTATCTTATCGCTCTCTTGAACGGTATCCACTTTGATGGTAATAGGCTGTTTCAATAGTGCTTTGGCGAGTTTTTCTATTTTATCAGGGAATGTCGCTGAGAAGAGCAGGGTTTGTTTTGTTCGCGGCATGTTGGAACCTATCTTGACTATTTCATCATAAAAGCCCATATCCAGCATACGATCTGCTTCATCGAGTACCAGTGTTTTGATACTGTCAAGTACCAATGTCTCTTTAGCTAAGTGGTCTTGTATACGTCCGGGTGTACCGATGAGTATATGTGCCCCTTTGGCCAGTGATTCGGCTTGTGCACGAAGTGGCACACCACCATAGAGTGTGAGTATTTTGAGGTTGGCTTTATAGGCTGCAACTTTTCTCAGTTCAACAGCTATTTGATCAGCCAGTTCACGTGTTGGGGTGATGATAATGGTTTGTGGTTTATAGTTATTGGTATCTGTATGTATCACACAGGGTAATCCAAAGGCCAATGTTTTCCCAGAACCTGTTTTGGATTGGGCTAAGATGTCTTTACCTTCTAGGATAGGGCTGATAGCCTTTTCCTGTATTTCGGTCATCGTAGTGAAATTCAGTAGTTTCAGTGTCTCTAAAAGCGCCTTTGGAAATGCTTCTATACTCTCAAACGTTGCCATATTATTTGACCTCAAATGTAGCATCCTGGATAAGTACTTTATAGAAGTAGCCATATCCAAAATCTTTGTTGACAACGACTTTACCTTTGGCAATGACCTTGTCTCCAGCTTTGATATCGGTTGAAGCAGCGGTAAATACCAGGTCATCGGTAAGTTCTTTCTCGATCCCTGTGCCATCGCCTAAGTGAACCCAGTCACGTTTCATGATTTGATGAGAGACTTTAAATACCGTACCTTCCAGAGTGATGATCTGACCCTCCAGACTCTTTCGCCACATGTGCACTTCTTCAATAGTATACACATCCTTTTTCACAAAAGGTTTTGCGGGTTTTTCATCATCTTCTGGTGACATGCCCATTCCCATACCTTTATGCGGATCTTTACTGCTGAGACCCAGCATATCTTTCATACTTTTAGGTTTTTGTACTTTTTGAGGTAGGTAGACATCTGAGGCAAAGATGATCTCTTTAAATTTTTTACCTAGAGATTTACTTTCAAAGTCATGCATAATGGTTCTTTTATCATAGCCGATCTTGTCACCTACAGTCACGGGTGCATTGGCTATGGCGACCCAATGTTGGGTACCATTTTCATCTACTTTAAGATATTTGTATCCCATGACACCTTGTATCTCTAAAACTTTTCCATAGTAGATGGTTTGAGGTGCAGTCTGAGCACTTTTTTCATGGTCGTGTTCCTCATGTCCAGCTTCTACAGCATAGGTCATTGTTGTAAATAGGGTGATAAGTATAAATGGTAATAATTTCATGAAGATTCCTAGAAATTGATTAAAGATATTATAGGGTAAGACGATTAATATATGGGCAAGAGCCCATGGGAGATTGAAGACTAAGATTATGCTTGCGCTTTTTTATAGTCTAAAATCATTTTGTAGGCTTCGTCTTTTAAAAGAAGTTTTTCTTTTTTAAGTGTTTCAAGCTCTACATCCGTTAAAATCGTACGACCTGCTTCTGCATCTTCTACTTGTTTATCAAGTGCATTGTGTTTATCAAAGATATTTGCAAAGTGTGCATCACTTTGTTTAAGTTCGTGTATTTCATCTCTGTATTCGTGTAACATGTTAATTCCTAGTATTGATATTTTTATATTATAACTTTTTTGTGGTTAGCAAAGAGTTAAAATTCAATTTTTTTACGTTCGGTATTCTGCATTTATTTTTACATATTCGTAACTCAGATCACAGCCATATGAAGTATAACTTGCATCACCTAAGCCGATGTCACAAGTGACTTTAAAACGCTCTTGTTTCATGATCTTGTATGCCTTGTCTTCACGCACTTTGTCTAATTCTCTAAATTCACTAGAGTAGATAAGAAGGTCATCATAATGTATGGTAAGGGTTTCATCATCACAGGCTATGCCGGATGCACCTATGGTTGAAGCGATACGTCCCCAGTTTGGATCTTCTCCAAAGAGCGCAGTCTTTACCAGGAGAGAATTACTTAATGCCATACTTGCTTTCTTCGCTTCTTCTTCACTCTTGGCTCCCTTTACTTCAAAGGTCACGAGTTTGTTTGCACCTTCCCCGTCTTTGAGTATAAGCATAGCCAGTTCAAACATGATCTTATTGAGGGCTTCAGCAAAGGCTTCCTTATCGTAATGCGCACTTTGTTTGTTTGCAAGCAGCATGACCGTATCATTGGTAGAGGTGTCACCATCCACAGAGATACGGTTAAATGAACCTTCTGTCGCTTCTGTAAGCAGTGTATCCATGTCAGATTTTGGAATAGCTGCATCTGTGATCACAAAACAGAGCATTGTCGCCATAGCAGGGTTTATCATGCCTGCACCTTTACAGATGGCTGCAATATTAAATGCGTTGCCGTCTTCAAGTTCTACTTTATACGCCAACTCTTTTTTGAAGCTGTCTGTCGTCATGATGGCACGGGCTGCCTGATGTGAATTTGAAGCATTGAAATCCAGTGTATCAAAAGCAGAGGTAATTTTATCTATAGGCAAACGGTATCCTATTACACCCGTAGAACTCATCACAGGGTTGAGTACATTTTGTTTGGTCGAAAGTGTAGACATAATGGACTCTATATCTTCTATACCCTTGTCTCCTGTCATAGCATTGGCATTTTTTGCATTGATGAGGACAAAGTTGGTTTGAAAACCTTTAGGATATTTTTGAAAATGTTTGATAGGTGCGGCTTGAAATGTATTACTCGTAAACACAGCGGATATGTCACAAGGTTGTTCACTTCGTATAAACGCAACATCACCATCTAGTTCAGAACTATCAGTGTTAGCAGGTTTTTTTCTCATGCCAACATTGGTTGCACCACAGAAGAACCCTTGTACATTGTTCAAACCATTTTCAAGCGGGATAAGCTTAAACATATTTAAGTTCCTCAGGTTTTTCTTTTTTACGAATGATCTTTTTAGCTTTAGCGATACCTTCACCGGTACCGATAAGTAAAAGCTTAGATTCCGGCATGATGATCGTATCACCTTTAGGCATAGGAATAAATCTCCCGTCTTTTTGGCGTATACCGATCACAGTCACATTTGCGACATCTCTAAAACGCGCAGTTTTTATTTTTTTCAGTGCAAGCCATGATGTTTTGAACACTTTTCCCTCTTCCATATCAAGAGGGGTATCTGTTTTATAAAGAAACTCTTGGAGAAGGTTCTCCATGTCTGGACGTGCCGCCATAGCATTGATACGTTGTGCCATAAGTTTTGTTGCAGTGACAACCTTGTCAGCCCCTAGTTTAAGCAGTTTTTGATCATCTTCATTGCTTTTGGCATTTGCAATGATAAGGAATTTTTTTCCACGGTGTATCTCTGATTCATAGAGTCTGGCAGAAGCAATGGTTGCAATATTGTCTGCAATGTTGTCCGCAAGTGTGATCACCCCTTTTGCTGAAGAGAGGTGTGACTTTAAGATACCTTCTTCTGTATGGGGTTCTGCTGTCACAAAGTAAGGATACTGGTATTTTTTTGCTATCTCTTCCATATCTTCTCTGGGATCAACAACCACAAAAGGGATGTGGTTTTCACGAAGTTGTTTGGTTACCTGTATCGTAAATTCATTATGATAACAGACAACAAAATGGTGTTTAAGTCTAGCAATTTCGTAAAGCATTTTACGCTCCTTAGCTGTTTTTTGAAATTCACCTTTTTTGACGACTTCTGCAATAATACCCACAGCGATAGAAAAGACAACAAAGCCAAAGATAATAAGCGTGATGGTGAAAATACGTCCCATATCTGATATGGGCTTTATCTCTCCGAAACCTACGGTAGTAAATGTTATACCTGTTTGATAAATGGCATCCATAAGTGGAAAACCGTCAATAAGCATATAACCCATTGTGCCGATAAGCATCACAATGACAGTAAGTATAAGGGGTAGTCTAAAAGGGGCTAAATGACCATAATACTCATCATTTAGTGTAATATGAGGTTTGGGTGCGCTTCTCCAACCGAGAAACTTTTTAAATCTTTGTGTGGCTTTCAAAGCCTGAGTCCCAGAAGTAGGGACTTACTCAGCTGTGGCAGCTTGAGCAGCGTGTTTCTTCATGGTTCTGAGTGTAGAAGCAGCAACTTTAACTCTTTTAGTTGTTCCATCTTCAAGTGTGATCTTCACAGATCTTAAGTTTGGAAGTTGTCTTCTTTTTGTTTTGTTGTTTGCGTGAGAAACGTTGTTTCCTGTTAATGGGCCTTTACCCGTAATGTCACATCTTCTTGCCATAGTTATGTCCTTTAAGTTGATCGTCCCTGTTACACTTTTTGAAAAGTCCAGTGTAAAACGATGAATATTTTGTGGGATTATAGACAATTTGAGCATAAAATTTGCTTAAGGTATTTGTAGCCCTACTTAAGTTTGGCATGAAAAGAGAAAACGACCGCAATGAAACACTCTTTTGAGAGTGTGGCGTATGACCTGATAGTGATATTCTTTCGTAAATCGTATGCGTATGGCACAAGGTCAAAAGTTTGATTTTGCTATAATAAATCAAAATAACACAAGAGGATATTTATGTTAGTAGCCCCAAGTATACTTTCCGCTGATTTTGGGCATTTGGCTCGTGATGTTGCAGCCATTTGTGAAGGTGGTTGTGACCTTGTACATGTTGATGTGATGGATGGGCATTTTGTACCAAACCTCACTATAGGACCTGTTGTCGTGGAAGCAGTAGCTCAAGCGGCAACCAAACCATTGGATATACACCTGATAGT
>Ga0210119_1000111_pt1 | contig 17715 bp, 14 predicted proteins | sample China_Bullhead_C_2_FD_184859 | JGI IMG/M metagenome (GOLD analysis project Ga0210119, IMG submission 184859) | Wetland microbial communities from San Francisco Bay, California, USA, that impact long-term carbon sequestration -... | ecosystem: Environmental > Aquatic > Marine > Wetlands ... | reverse complement strand
AGCAAAATTGTCAATCCTATTTTGGACTCACAGGTGCAGAATATGCAGCGCACCCGGAAACGCGACAACCTATAACCTTATCTCAATATTGTCAACAGGTATTTGGTGCTTTTTTTTATAATTTTTTAACCTGTTGAACATTGTTAGTTGTTAGGCATTCGTAAATCCCCGTTTGTCTGTTTAAATGAAGTAGGGGATTGGGGTTATTATACAAAATTGTTGAGAAAGCCGGTTGTTTTTGAATCACTGGGGCCAAAAGAGTCTTTGTAGAGCAGCTGTACCCGATCAGGTCCGGTTTTTAAAAACGCCCCCCCTTTATGAGTCTTTATTATTATTTTTGAGCAGCTCTATTAAATAGTTACGCTTGGACTCGAATACTTGCGCTTGGCCGTCATAAAATTCTTCAGCTTCGGCGTGGTTCTTCTCCATTAGTATCATGATCAAAGATGCGACCCTGGCATTATATAGAGGAATGAGGGTGTCGAGAATCTTGAAGCGTTGGCGTTCGGCCCGGCAGAAATGTTCAGCGTAGCGATAAACGATCCGGACCCATGTCTCTGTGGGCAGGTTGAATTTTTTCAGGCTTCTGGACTTGGCAAGCTTCTTTATAGTGATATAATCCTTTTCCTCTATGATGTTGGCCCAGACAGACCCAAAGTTTTTGAAGCCGATACGGAAATATTGGACCAGGGGCTCCAGGTTTACCTCAAAGGCTTCAGGCTCCTCACCAATAGCTTCTCCGAAGATCGGTGTATTGATCGTTTCCTTTACCTTTTCAAGATATGTTTTGTTCTTGCCAAGAAGTGTGAAAATTGTGCCGACTACCTCCCTGAACATGGGCCCCAGATCAGCGGCCGGGTCTTTCTCGCCGTGAATTTTGGCACCAAGTTTTGCCTGGCAGATTCTAAAACCACCGGTGATTGCCGTGATGGTCAGCCAGATGTCTACGCCAAATTTGGCAATATCTGTATCCCAGACGTCCTGGTCAAGGCAGTGATTTACCATAACCCTGGACATGCCGAAGTCGCCGCCAATGGGTTGCCTTATATTTACACCATATAAGGCCCTGGTCAGGTTATAGGCAATGGTATTGGTTATTGTGCCATCAAATTTATAGCGGGAATAGTCAGGAGCCACAAAATCGTAACCGTTTAATACCGGATCGATGATGTTTCGCACCCAGCCGGGCTTAATGGATTTGAGGTCGGAATCAAACAGGCCGACAGCAGAGGCCTGTAAGTATTTTGCCGCCTCGAAAATTGCACGGAATGCAGAGCCTTTACCCGGTATGCCGCGGTATATGGTAACCAGGATATCCATGTTGAAGTGATGATTGTCGACACTTTGGGCAACTTCCCTGGTGTCATCAGTGGAACCGCCATCTGCGACGATGATCAAAGATCTTTTTTCAGGGTAGAAATGATCAAGACCTTCTGCCACCATCCGGATGACATGGTCCAGGGATTCATCGCTGTAATAGGATGGGATCCCTACAACAATGTCTGCGTTACCGAGTTGTTCAATCTGGCGTCGGGCATAATCCCGCATTGCCGTGGAAAACCTTCCGGTGCGGCTCATAAATCCTCCTTGTCAATAATTAGCAGGGTAATATCCATAACATTGGTGCCGGTCGGGCCGGTTTCCAGCAAGCCGCCGACAGCTTGAAAAAAAGCATTGGAATTATTATCGTCAAGAAAATGCGCAATTGAAAGTCCCTGTCGAAAACCTTCCATAAAAAAACCGCTGTCAGCAATGGCTCCTGCTGCGGAAGAATCACCGTCAATGCCGTCTGTACCACCGCTTAATAAAAGAATATTCTCCTGTTGGCCAATTTCTGCAAGCGCGGCAAGGGCAAGTTCCTGATTGCGGCCGCCCTTGCCGGCTCCATGAACATTTACCGTGGTCTCACCACCAAATAACAGGCAGACTGGGGGTTTGTACGGCTCATGATCCTTGCTGACATGCATGGCCAATGAGACAAGGTCTTTTGCCACCTCTCTGGCTTCACCTGCCAATGATGCGGTGCGAATATAACAGTTAAGACCGGCTGCTTCTGCGGTCAGGCATGCTTTATCCAAAGCAATGCGGTTTGTGCCGAGCAGATAGTGGTGTATGGAATCTTTTATTTTCTTGGGCGTTTCGGGGATGTTTCCTGCTATACCATTGCTTATGATAGAACGCACACCGGGAGAGACTTTATCCCATATGCCTTCTCGTTCAAGTATTTCTCTGCATTGTTGATAGCTTGCCGTGTCGTAATAGAAGGGCCCGGAGCCAATAACAGACAGGTCATCACCGATGACATCTGAGATAACCAGGACAGCACCGGATGCCTCGGTATACTGGCCCAGTCTGCCGCCTTTGACCATGCTTAAATGTTTGCGGATGGCATTGATCTTCTGGATGGGCACACTGTGTTTGAGCAGCAGCCGGGTTGTCTCCTGCATCTCGACAAGGGTAATGGACTTGAGCGGTTTTTCAATGAGGGCGGAGGAGCCGCCGGAAAGCAGATAAATGAAAAAATCGTCCCTCTCTAACTGCGAAAGGCCATTAATCAGAAGTTCAGCCCCTCTGACACTTTTCTCGTCAGGTACAGGATGCGAACCCTCAACTACCAGCAGGGGAGAGAGGTCATCATCGGTCATTTGGCTGGTGACAATGATGCCGCCGGCAACCTGTGCTTTCAGGATGGGCAGCAGACTTCTGGCCATACCAACGGAAGCCTTGCCGCTTCCGAACACATGCACCTTCCGGCCTGGCTGAAGCGAATGCACGGCATCATGAATATGCAGTTCATTGTCCTGCAAAACAACAGAGCCGGTAATAAGTCTGCCCGGCAGGACACTCTCAACAGCTGATTCAAATATTCTGCGGGCTGTTTTTCTTCGTTCGTAAATGTTCATTGGCATGACTGATAAGTCAGCTTGTTAACCATCACTATTATCTCTGTCTACAACGAACTTCAGGTGGTCATAAATATCCGGCAGGCTGTATAGCACCCTGTTCCAGGAGGGGATCTGGGTGCTTAATTGAGGCCCCTTGCTGTGTTCCCATGCGGTCCAGAGAAAGCCCCTGAAGAAATGAGCTGCCTGTTCCTCCCGGTAGCGGTCGAAGACAAGGTTATTGACCTCTGCATCATCGCTGTAGCTTTTGATAAACGCCAGGGCATTCTGGTAATACGTATGCAGGATCATGTCTATGATTGCATCGTCCAGTGCGAAACCGTGGGACCGCATATAGTTGAGATAAAATTTTGCAATATCGACCACCATACGATGCAGTCCTTTCTGTGCATCTTTATCTGACATTGCCTGGTGTTTATGTTCGTAGTTGGGGGCCAGGTCGACCTGGGCAATCTTTTTCGTGATAACTTTATTGTAAACCTCAGAGAGAGTGCTGACTTCAAGGCCCCAGTCGTAAGCGATGTTAAGACCCCGTGCCAGGTATGTGGTGAAGCTGAATTCTCCGGCCAGGGGATAGTTAAATGAGCGGTGGTAGCGGAAGAAGTTCTCTAACTCATAAAATCCTCTCTCCCTCATGATCTTCATCATGGCATCCACAAAAGGCACAACAAAAAGCCTTGTAACCCTGCCTTTCATGGCACGCTCGGTTGGAGATATGCGGGCGTAGTACCCCTTGCAGAATTCAAAGTCATTGTTGGGATTGGCCACAGGTTCGATGAGCCTGCCGAGCAGCAGCCGATCATAGGTTGCAATGTCGCAGTCGTGCAGTGCAACAACATGTGCATGCTCAGTGCCGAGAAGATAACCGAGGGCAAGCCAGACGGATTGGCCTTTACCGGACACGCCGGTGGTAATATCTTTTCCCCGGATACGGTCAAGAACTTCCTTAATACCCGGTCCATCAACCCAGACAACTTTTAGGTCCCGCGCATCAGTGCGAAGTTTGCTGAAATAGTGGCGTGCTTCCTGGAACTGTTCATGGTTGGCGCCACCCAGCGCCACCACAATGGAATGAAGGTATTGCACCTTGCTTATATGATTGACGATGGGGTCCAGCACCTGGGGGTTCTTCAGTTCGGAATAAAGACAGGGGAGAAGAAGGGAGATATTCAGATGATTGGAATACTCAACAAGTTTTTTTTCAAGCGCCTCAAGATAAGCGTCTCTGTCAAATGCCTCATAAAGCGAGTGTAGCGTAGTGATAAATCCTTCCTGGTGAAAATCAGCCATAACTCCCCTCCTGTGTGAGATTTATTATGGAGCAGTTTTGTTCATTTCAGTGCAATTGGTGAGGCTCATAATTGGGGGATGCTAATTGAAAATCATCGAGGATTGCTGTGATAGCTGCTCCCCAACCTTTGCTGCCGGGATAAGCAGGCTTGCGCAATTGTGGCAGATCCATGTTTTCATAGCTCCCATCCGGTTTTGGAATTAGGACCCGAATATCAACAACCTTAAGCATGGGGTAATCATTTTCAGCATCACCGAGCCCGACAGTGACAATCTTGTCCGGGAATCCAGCTTGAAAAAGACGTGTGGTTTGTGCAACGGCAAGTCCCTTGTCCTGGCCGGCAGCCATCAGGTGATAAAAGCGTCCCCCGCGAGTGACTGTTAGGCCATGGTCAGCTACTTCTTCTTTCAGTTCCTGCAGCCGGGGTTCCGTCAGAAACAGGAAAGGTTCGCTGAAGTCACGCTGGCGGGCCAGAAGGGCGTCTGGCTTTAAAAGTCCAGTGACTTCCATGATTTCTTCGACCTTCATGTCGCCGAAACCTCTGATATTGTATTTGGACTGAACCGTTTCAAATATTGCTCTGATGGTACTGTAGGGTTTGCCGAACTGTTTAGCGCAGTAATCACCAAATTTTTCAAATGCGGTGGTATCCAAAATTGCATAATCCGGGGGGATGAAAATTCCACCACCGTTTTCAGAAATAAAGGGTTCGTTCAAGCCTAGTTTTTTCTGCAGCGCGTGCAGTTCCGGCCTTGTTTTGCTTGATGTCAGTATGATAGGAATGGAATGCTGGCGCAGGCGTTGCAAGGCTTCTGCAGCACCCATGAATGAGTAACTGTGGTGGTCAAGAAGAGTACCATCCAGGTCGGTGAAAATGAGCAGGGGGAAATACATTTTGTTCTCCCTGTTTAAGCTCGGCTTTTTAATGAAAGCGGCCTATTTTCATATATGACATAGCGTTTACTATTTACATAGCATCTTGTCGCATAATTTTCAAAAAAATCTGTTATGAGAGAAAGGCCCGCATTTGCAATACAACAAGTTATAGGCTGGAATTAAACGTATTACAATGATATTCAGAATAAAGGAGGATGACCTGACAGTTCCACAGTCTGTTGTGAAACTGGGAAAAGCTCATTAAAGGCTCGCTTTCCATCTGTGCCTGTTCAAGAAGCAGTAACAGGATGTTTGCCGGGAGGTGTTGATCCAGCAGGCAAGGAATCAGGCGAGAAAGCTACATCAGACGAATAATCAATAAGCACGCTTGGGAATCCGTCTTTTCTGCCATCGATTTTTCAGGCATCAGTTTTGTGTCATTCCCTGCTGAAAGACAGTTTCTGCTTATCGGCATCTGTATCGATAACTATCCTGTCGCCTTCAGAGAACGTTCCTTCCAGAATTTGCATGGCAAGCTGATCCTGAACATGGCGCTGGATGGCCCGTTTCAAAGGCCGGGCGCCATAGGCAGGGTCATAGCCCACTTCTATGAGAAAGTTTTTGGCATTATCCGTCAGGCTGATGGAAAATTTCCTCTCGGCCAAGCGTTTGGTCAAAAGGGCAACCTGGATGTCAACAATCCTGGCCAGGTTTTCCTTGGACAGGCCATGGAAGATAATGGTTTCATCAATGCGGTTAAGAAATTCGGGCCTGAATTGGTGATGCAGGATCTCATGCACCTGTTTTATCATTTCTTCCCTGTTCTGTTCACCAAGATCCATGATGAGCTGGCTTCCCAGATTGGAGGTCATGATCAGAATGGTATTCTTGAAATCAACGGTACGGCCTTGGCCGTCTGTCATGCGGCCATCGTCAAGAATCTGCAGCAGGACATTAAAGACGTCAGGGTGTGCTTTTTCAATTTCATCAAAAAGGATGACGGAATAGGGGCGCCGCCTTACAGCCTCGGTAAGATAGCCGCCTTCCTCGTAGCCCACATATCCTGGCGGGGCGCCGATCAACCGGGCCACAGAGTGTTTTTCCATGAATTCCGACATGTCCAGGCGAACCATGGCCTGCTCGCTGTCAAAGAGAAAATCGGCCAGGGTCCGGGCTAATTCGGTTTTGCCTACACCGGTTGGTCCCAGGAAAATAAAGGACCCGAGAGGACGGTTCGGGTCCTGCAGGCCGGCCCGGGCGCGCCGCACGGCATTGGCAATCGCCTGGATGGCCTCGGACTGGCCCACAACTCTCCGGGCCATGAATTCTTCAGCATGGACCAGCTTATCCTTTTCAGAGGAAAGCAGGTTGTCAACGGGAATACCGGTCCACTTGGCCACAACACCGGCAACATCCTCCTCATCCACTTCTTCCTTGAGCATTTTGCGGTCCTGCTGTATCTCGGCTAACCGTTCGTTTTCAGCGGTCATCTGCTTTTCAAGTTCAACGATCCTGCCGTAGCGGATTTCGGCAACTTTGCTGAGTTCTCCTGCTCTTTGGGCCCGCTGCTCTTCGACGCCGGCTTCTTCAATCCGGGCCTTGATATCCCGGATCTTCTGGATGATCCCTTTTTCAAGGGACCAGTGCCCTTTCATGCTGTTAAGGGTCTCATTTATATCTGCCAGTTCGCTTTCGATCTTGGCAAGCCGCTCCTTCGAGGCCTTGTCCCTTTCTTTTTTCAGGGCTTCGCGTTCAATCTCCAGTTTGATTTTTTTGCGCTCCACCTCGTCAATTTCAGTCGGCATGGAGTCTATCTCGATACGCAACCGGGAGGCCGCTTCGTCAATAAGGTCAATGGCTTTATCCGGCAGAAAACGATCTGATATGTATCGATTTGAAAGAGTGGCAGCGGCAACTGTTGCAGAATCGGTAATGCGCACCCCATGGTGTACTTCATATTTCTCCTTGAGTCCGCGCAGGATTGCTATGGTGTCCTCAATGGAGGGTTCCTGCACAAGTACCTGCTGGAAACGCCTCTCCAGTGCCGCATCCTTTTCAATATATTTGCGGTATTCGTTTAAGGTAGTGGCGCCGACACAGTGGAGTTCGCCACGGGCCAGGGCCGGTTTGAGCATATTGGAGGCATCCATGGAACCTTCAGCTGCTCCGGCTCCAACCAGGGTGTGCAGCTCATCAATGAAAAGGATGATTTCGCCTTCGCGCTTCTGGATCTCCTTTAGCACGGCCTTCAGCCGGTCTTCAAATTCACCGCGATACTTGGCACCCGCAACCAGGGCCCCCATATCAAGGGCAACCACCTGTTTATTGCGCAGGGTCTCAGGCACATCTCCATTGACAATGCGCTGGGCCAGGCCTTCAACAATTGCTGTTTTACCCACGCCGGGTTCACCTATCAGCACCGGGTTGTTTTTTGTACGCCTGGCAAGAACCTGTATCACCCGACGGATTTCATCATCCCGGCCTATTACCGGGTCGAGTTTTCCCTGTTTGGCAACATCAGTGAGGTTCCGGGCATACTTTTCCAGAGCCTGGTATTTTTCTTCCGGGTTCGGGTCTGTTACTCTCTGGTTGCCACGGATGCTGACCAGAGCCTGTAAAAATGCGTCTCGGCTTACACCATGCCTTTGCAGAGCTTCGGCAGTCACACCTTTTTCCGCCAGGAGAGCAATAAAAAGGTGCTCCTGACTGACATATTCATCCTGCATATTTGAGGCCAGGGAAAAGGACTGGTCCAGCACCTTTGTGAAAGACTGGGAAGCGAACACCTGACCAAAACCCGAGCCGCTTACCTTGGGCAGGTTATCGATAAGGTGTTTTGCATCATCTTTTAATGAAGCAAGATTAACCCCCATCTTTTGCAGAACCGGGATAATGACACCTTCTTTTTGTTGGAGAAGAGCGGTCAATAAATGCTCGGGCTTAATTTCCTGATGGCCATTCCTTTCCGCAATACTCTGCGATTCCTGAATGGCCTCCTGTGATTTTATGGTGAATTTATCAAATTGCATGTTTTCCTCCGCAATTTATAAAAAATATTTGTAGTGAAGATTATGATTTGCAACTGTTTGAAATGGTAAGTTCGGAGGCTTTATCTGTCAAGAATGGCAGATGGCAGATGGCAGAAGACAGGTACATCAGTAAAATTGTCGATGCATGGGTAAAAGAAAATTGCCTTACCACGTTCTTGCCCCATGATTTTCCCTTGCCCGGAATGTTTTCATCGCTCGGGGAAAAGGCAAAAAAATACCCCCGGCAGCTACCTGCACGGGGGTATTTTAGAATCAAAAAAGAAGAGCAATTAACCGCAGCCTGAACCGCAGGAGGCGCTGCTGCTGCAACCTCCACCACTGATGGGTTTTTCGGAACTGATTGAAAATCCGGAACGCATGCCGGAATCAATAAAATCAATCTTGATTGCTCCACAGGTGTCAAGCAAGTTGTTGTCAACCAGAAATGTCAAGCCATCCTGTTCGTATTTTGCATCAGTTTCTTTTGGCTCATCCAGAGCCAGACCCAAAGAGGGGCCTGATCAGCCGCCGCCCATGAGTGCGACGCGCAGGGCAGAATCAATTTTGTTCTGATCCATGTACGACTTCAAATTTTGTGTTGCTAACTCTGTCACTTCAAACATTAGGCATACTCCTTACATATTATTTAATGTTATCATCTGAGTGCTTTCCCACACAAAAACTACAGATAAAGCGGAAAGTTGCAGACAAACCTATTACTTTGAATATTTCAAACATAACATTAAGGAATATCTGGAAATAAGTCAATGTAGGAAAAGACGACGGAATGTTACTCAATACATATTCTTATGATATCATTAGAAAAAATTTGTAGTGTGTGATTCTGAAAAGAGTGATGCGCTGCTTGCCAGAAAAAAGTATATTACGGCATTAAGCAAAATGAACGAGGTATCTAATGAGATATCTAATGTTTCAGGCATCTGTCAAGAAGACTCTTGCTGCAAAAAGTTTAAATCAAGATATAAGTAGACGGTAAGGTATTAAATGAAAAAAATAGTGATATCGACGGGTGGGGGTGATGCCCCCGGATTGAATGCGGTTATTTATGCTGTTGTGAAGTCGGCGCATCTTCGTGGTTGGGAGGTGTATGGCAGCCGCAGCGGCTACAAGGGGTTGCTCGATCTTGATGAGCTTGTGAGTCTGACCCCTGAAAAGGTTGAAGACATCACGCCTACCGGCGGCACCATCCTTGGCACTACCAATAAAGGGAATCCCTTTGCCATGCCAGTGGAAAACCTGGCTGGAGAGACATTGATACGAGATCTTTCAGAGCGCATTATCAAGAATTTCAACCGCATGGGTTTTGCCTGCCATATTTCTGTGGGCGGAGACGGCACCCTGGAGATTGCCCACCGTTTCGCTCAACTGGGCATGCCGGTCGTCGGGGTGCCAAAAACAATTGACAATGACCTTAAGGCAACAGACCTGACATTTGGATTTGATACTGCTGTATCAACCGCTACAGAGGCCCTGGATCGGTTGCACTCCACTGCCAAGTCCCACGACCGGGTCATGGTCGTGGAGGTCATGGGGCGGGAATCCGGCTGGATAGCACTGAATTCAGGAATTTCAGGCGGAGCCGATGTCATATTAATACCTGAAATTGTTTTTGATATTGACAAGGTTTGTGAAAAAATTTCCGATAACGAGCTGCACGGCAAAGATTATGCCATAGTTGTTGTCGCAGAAGGCGCCCAGGAAAGGGAGTGTGATGTATTCTGCCAGGAGGGGGAGGTTGGCAGGCAAGAGGTAGTCTTTGGTGGAATAGGTGAGTGGGTTGCCCAGAAAATCAGGGAAAAGACGAAAAAAGATACCAGGTCTCTCGTTCTTGGGCATTTACAGAGGGGAGGCACCCCAACCACCTTCGACAGATTGCTCGCCTTGCGTTTCGGAGCAGCAGCAGTCCGTTTGGTAGAGTCGGAAACATTTGATCACATGGTGGCACTGGCTACCCCGGGAATGAAAGCCGTTCCATTGTCTGAGGCAATCACGTCCAGGAAAAGGGTCAACATGGATAATGACAAGGTGCTCACAGCGCGCGAAATAGGCATCTGCTTCGGAGACTGAATTTATTGATTTGAAACGTCTCTTTAGCCCAATCTCATTGTCAATCTTCCGAATTGCTTGTGCGACGTATCATATATACGTCTCCGCGCAATTCCTTGATTTCCTCGATCTTGAACAAAATTTTGCGTTTCAATCTCCAATATCTAAGCAATGAAATTTGTTTAACCAGTGCAGAAACTTACTTTCAGCATGGAACAAATTGAATGAATAAACTTCTGGAAATTTACGAGATTCTTCTGGAGCATTTCGGGCCGCAGGGATGGTGGCCGGGTGAGACGCCCTTTGAGATCATGGTCGGTGCGGTGCTTACCCAGAACACCAACTGGACAAATGTCAGCAAAGCCATAGATAACCTGAAGAAAGAAAATCTCCTGTCCTTTAGTAAACTGCATGATCTGCCGGTTGAGGCACTGGCTGAAAAGATCAAGCCCGCCGGATATTTTAACCTCAAGGCAGCACGCTTGAAGAATCTCCTCAATTTTATCGCTCAAGAGTATAATGGCTCCCTCGCAGAAATGTTCGCCATGGATTGGCATACACTGCGTGAGGCAATTGTGACGGTAAAAGGGATCGGCCCCGAAACCGCGGACTCCATACTTCTTTATGCCGGGGGCAAACCTGTTTTTGTTGTTGATACCTATACCCACCGTATTTTTGCCAGGCATAACATTATTGCTGAAGAAGAGGGTTACCATGAGATCCAGGAATATTTCGTGCTGTCCCTGCCTGAAGATGTTGCACTATTTAATGAGTACCATGCGCTCATCGTCCGGACCGGTAAAGAATTCTGCAAAAAAAGCAAACCGTTATGCAGCCAATGCCCTCTTGAAAAAGTTTGATTTTCGGATTTAAAATTCTGCTAAAATAGATTATAAATAAAAGCTATAAACGTGTTGATTTTTTTGTAAAATTCTGTATAACGAGCCGCTTATTTTTATGGTGTTATAGCTGAATCAACCAGGTGAGGAGTTGTTTCAGATTTACTCCAATATTTTTTATAACTGAGGACAGAAAAAAATGAACAACAACGGCAAAGTTTTGATCATCGGTGCGGGAGGCGTAGGAAGGGTTGTTGTGCATAAATGTGCGCAGAATCCCGGTGTGTTTAGCGAGATCTGCCTGGCCAGCAGGACGCTGTCAAAATGCCAGGATATACAGCGGGAACTGTCGCGCCCTATTCAGGTGGCCCGGGTCGATGCGGACAATGTTTCTGAACTTGCAGCCCTCATTAAGGATTTTAAACCGCAGCTTGTCATCAATGTGGCCCTGCCGTACCAGGATCTGACTATCATGGATGCCTGTCTTGAAACTGGAGTTGATTATCTTGATACGGCCAACTATGAGCCGCGTGATGAGGCGAGGTTCTGCTACAAGTGGCAGTGGGACTACCAGGAACGCTTCAAAAAGGCAGGCCTCATGGCACTTCTTGGCTGCGGTTTTGATCCGGGCGTCACCAATATTTACTGCGCTTATGCCCAGAAGCATCACTTTGATGAGATCCATACCATTGATATCATCGACTGTAATGCCGGTGACCACGGCCTGCCGTTTGCTACTAATTTCAATCCTGAGATTAATATCCGGGAGGTTACGGCCAAGGGACGTTATTATGAAAATGGCCAGTGGAAGGAGACAGAGCCATTAACGGTGCACAAGACTTTTGACTTTCCCGGTTCCATAGGCCCCAAAGAGATATATCTCATGTACCACGAGGAGTTGGAGTCTCTGGCAAAAAACATAAAGGGTGTGAAGCGTATCCGTTTCTGGATGACTTTTTCAGAGTCCTATCTCACTCATCTGCGTGTTCTGGAAAATGTGGGCATGACCAGGATAGATCCTGTCCAGTACCAGGGGCAGGAGATCATTCCCCTGCAGTTTTTAAAGGCAGTGCTGCCGGAACCTGCCTCCCTCGGGCCTAAAACCAGGGGCAAAACCTGCATCGGCTGCCTGATTGAGGGCATAAAGGATGGTCGCAGGAAACGGTATTATGTCTACAATATCTGTGATCACCAGGAGGCTTACCGCGAGACAAACTCCCAGGCGATTTCCTATACAACGGGGGTTCCTGCCATGATCGGCGGTATGCTCATGCTTGAGGAAGAATGGCACCAGCACGGTGTCTTTAATGTCGAGGAATTCGACCCCGACCCATTCATGAAGAAACTGTCACAGCATGGACTGCCCTGGACAGAAACCTTTATGGATACTGATAATGACTAGTCTGCCGTCCTTTGATCCAGCTGTATTTCCAAGTCCATGTTATGTGTGCGACCTTGGTCTTTTGCGGAAAAATCTTGAAGTTATAGCCGGGGTGCGCCAGAGGACAGGGTGTAAGATACTGCTTGCTCTCAAAGGATTTGCCATGTTCAGTACCTTTCCGCTGATCAGCCGATACCTGCAGGGCACCTGTGCCAGTTCACCGCATGAGGCACGATTGGGGAAGGAGGAATTTGGCGGTGAGGTCCATGTCTATGCCCCGGCGTATACGGAAAAAGACATGGAGGAACTGCTGCCTCTGGTTAACCATATCAGTTTCAATTCTATAAATCAGTGGCAACTGCACCGGAAAAAAGTGCAGGACAGCTCCAGGCAGCTCCGCTGCGGTCTGCGTATCAACCCGCAGTATTCCGAGGTCAAGGTCGAACTTTACAATCCCTGTGCACCGAATTCGAGGCTTGGCATAACACTGGAAGAGTTGAAGGGCGCCGATCTCACCGGGATCAGCGGTCTTCATTTTCATACCATGTGCGAACAGAATTCTGATACCCTGGAGCGGACCCTGGCTGAAGTGGAAAAAAAATTCGCACCATACTTTAAAAACCTGCAGTGGATGAACTTCGGGGGAGGCCACCACATAAGCAGAAATGATTATGATGTGGACAGGCTCTGTACTCTTATAAACAGTTTTCAGGCGCGCTACGGCCTTGAAGTCTACCTTGAACCAGGAGAGGCAATTGCCCTTAATGCCGGCATGCTTGTCAGCACGGTTCTTGATATTATTGAGCGGGACAGGCCCATAGCAGTCCTGGATACTTCAGCAGCAGCCCATATGCCGGATGTCCTGGAAATGCCGTACCGGCCCGAAGTCATCGGCGGCGGGCAGCCGGGCGAGAAAAAATTTACCTACCAGCTGGCAGGGCTCAGCTGCCTGGCCGGAGATGTTATTGGCTATTATTCATTTGATACCCCATTGATGACAGGCCAGAAGCTTGTTTTTCTTGATATGCTCCATTACACGATGGTAAAAAACAATACCTTTAACGGCGTCCAGTTGCCGGCAATTGCAACCTATGATCCTGGGGATGAGACGGTAAAGGTCATTAAGGAATTCGGCTACCAGGATTATCGGTCCAGGTTGTCCTAAACAGCAGGCAAAGAATATGGCAAATATTGCTTATCCAAGTTTTCTCGAGCTGGACATCCCACCCGCCTCTTATGAGGAAGCACGCATCCATATAATTCCTGTGGAGATGGAAAAAAGCGTTTCCTATGGGGGTGGAACCGCTGCCGGTCCCAGGGCAATCCTGGAGGCCTCCCTGCAGCTTGAAGCATTTGACGGCAGAACCGTTCCGGGACAAGCCGGCATGTACACCCATGAAGCGCTTCGATGCCAGGCTGATAATGCTGCACAGGATCTGCAAGTCATTGCATCAGAAGTAGCCAGGGTGTTACAGAAAAATGGGCTTCCTGTGATTCTTGGCGGCGAGCATACGGTTACCCTTGGTGCCCTTAAGGCTATTATTGATAGCGGCAAAAAAATCGGTGTCGTTCAGTTTGATGCCCATGCCGACCTGCGGGATAGTTATGAGGATAACCGTTTGAGCCATGCCTGCGTAATGCGCCGCGTGCATGAAATGGGGCTGCCTTTTGTGCAGATCGGAATTCGCAGCCTGTCACAGGAAGAATTCAGATTTCGCAGAACGCACAAGATACAAAGTTTGGATGCAGCAGACATTAATACTGGAGGGATCCCGGCTGAAGTTTTGCCCTGGGATTTTCCGGAGCATATCTATATCACCTTTGATGTCGACTGCTTTGATGCAGCCATCATGCCGGCGACAGGCACCCCGGAGCCCGGTGGCTTGACCTGGTACCAGGTAATGGATTTGTTGCACAGAGTTGCCGCAAACAGGACTGTCTGCGGTTTTGATGTGGTAGAGCTGGCACCCATTCCCACCATGCATGCCCCTGACTTTACTGCAGCAAAACTTGTTTATAAATTAATTGGCCTGGCGCTCAGCTAAGATCATGATCGGGTAAAAAAATGACTCTTAAAAAAGAAAAGAAAAAGCAGGAAGAGCCTGAAGAAAGACAAAGATGGTCGGTTGAAGATGCCAAGGAGTTGTATGGTGTTGACCGCTGGGGCTTGCGCTATTTTGATGTAAGTGCCAAAGGGGATGTCATGGTTGCGCCCCTGAAAGAAAAGGGAGCCAGCATCAGGGTACTGGATGTGGTTCAGGAGGCACGGGAGCAGGGGCTTCATTTCCCCATACTGATCCGGTTTCAGGATTTGTTGCGCGACCGGGTTGAAAGAATTAATGGAGCATTTAACGCTGCAATTGATGAATTCAACTATAAATCAATCTACCGGGGAGTTTATCCCATCAAGGTGAATCAGCTCCGTGAAGTTGTTGAAGAGATCATTGATGCGGGTGCCCCCTTTCACTATGGCCTGGAGGTAGGTTCCAAGCCCGAACTTTTTGCCGCTCTCGCCTTTCATGAAGATCCTGAAAGCCTGATCATATGTAATGGTTATAAGGACCATCGTTTTATAAAAACCGCACTCATCGGCATGAAGCTTGGGAAAAAGGTAATTCTTGTTGTTGAAAAGGTTGAAGAGATAAAAAACATCATAAAATATGCCCAGAAATACAAAATCGAGCCACAGCTGGGTATTCGCATAAGGCTCTCAAGTAAAGGTCTGGGGAAATGGGATAAGAGTAGCGGCGATGAGGCAAAGTTCGGCCTTGCCGCACCAGAGATCCTTGCAGCTTCCAACCTGTTGAAGAAAGCGGGCATGGCAGATTGTCTCAAGCTCGTGCACTTTCATATCGGCTCCCAGGTTCCGGATATCTTAACCATTAAGAAAGCGACCAGGGAAGCAGCCATGTATTTTGCCAAGCTGAAAAAGTTCGGGCATGATCTCGAGTATCTCGATGTGGGCGGCGGTCTGGGTGTCGACTATGACGGCAGCCGCTCCACCTTTCATTCCTCGGCCAACTACTCCCTTAATGAATATGCCCGGGATATTGTCTATAATATAATGGATATCTGTGACCTGGAAAAGGTTGATCATCCTGTAATAATCAATGAGAGCGGCCGCGCTGTTGTTTCGCACCACTCTGTTCTGGTCGTAGAGGCTTTTGGCCATATTAAAAAGGTGCCTGACAGGAAAGCGGCAACAAAGCCGAAGCTGAAGCACAGGCTTCTCGAGGAAGCCTGGTCCGTCTACACAAGCATAAATCCTGACAATCCATTAGAGGCTTACCATGATGCCTTACATCTCCGTGAGGAAGCGCAGACCCATTTCGGGCTCGGGCTAATCGGCCTGGAAATCAAGGCTGAAGTAGAAAAGTTTTTCTGGCTCATCAGTGCGGAAGTATTCACGCATTACAAGGGCGCTGAGTATATTCCTGAAGAAATAATGGAGATGGAGTACACACTGAGCGGACAGTATCTTTGCAACTTCAGTGTTTTTCAGTCGCTCCTGGACCACTGGGGATTTGGCCAGCTTTTCCCGATAATGCCGCTTCACCGTCTCGACGAGGAGCCCACGGAAAAGGGAACCCTGGTCGATATAACCTGTGATTCAGACGGCAAGGTCTCAAAATTTATAAGCCATTATGAAGAAGGGGTGGATACTCTCAACCTGCACCCCCTTACCAAGAAGCCATATTATCTGGGAATTTTTCTGACGGCCGCCTATCAGGATATCATGGGCGACCTGCACAACCTGTTCGGCCGGGTTAATGAGGCGCATGTCTTTCTCGATGAAGATGAAGAGTCGGGCTACTACATCGAGGAAACCATTGAAGGTACGACCATGGAAAAAGTTCTCGGGTTGGTGCAGTATTCAGGAAATGAGCTGGCCCGCCTCATGAAACGGCAATTCGATAAGGCAATTAAAGAGGACCGTGTTCTGCCAAATGAGGGTATGCGCCTGTTAAAGGAATATGAGATGGGTTTAAAAGAATACACCTACCTGGATCTTTCATAGTTGTAATTTTCTATAAGAGAATTGAAGCACCCCGCGGCAGATAAGCACCCTTAACAACAGGGCATAAACTCCGGCTTCGAGCTGCGTGGAATATCCTGCGGTAAGGATGTTGATTTATCAGGTTCGCGCGCTAATCCTGCAGCAACAAGCTACGGGGATTGCAGGCGCTGATCCTCTTCAATTCGCGAGGTCTTCTTCATCGCGGTTAAATTCAGCATCGGAAAATGTATGGAAATTTTCCCTGCCTGTTTCAGCGGCCCCATGCTTTTTAAACTGGCCATCGTACCAGAGGAACTGGCGGCAGAAGCCGCGAATCATCCGTGCTTCTTTAGCCTGCAATTTGACCCTTCCCAGGAAATTCCTGATGTTGCGTATCCAGTAGCTGCTGTCATCAGTCCTTAAAAAGCCTATCTGGTTGAGCAGTTTTTCGACATGCTCATACATGCCTTCAAGTTCATGGGAACTTGCCAGCTTGGGGCTGGACTGCATGACTTTATCAGAATACGTGATGCCCCAATAGAGTTCATAGCACAAAATAGCAACAGCCTGCGCCAGGTTCAGGGAGGAAAATTCAGCGGTTGGGATGGTCACTTTTGTCTGGCAGTATTTAAGGTCCTCGTTGGTAAGGCCCCTGTCTTCCGGGCCGAAAAGCAGGGCAACCTGGTTGTTCTCCAGTAATGGCAGGATGGAATCGAGCATATAACGCGGACTGTTTTCAATGCGTCTTTTTCTGCCCTGCCTGGCAGTAGTTCCCACAACATGGGAAAAGGGGGCCAGGGCTTCTTCAAGGCTCTTATAGCAGTTGAGATCTTTAATGAGATGGGCCGCCTTGTGAGTCGCCATTTTAAGCATCTTCTCCTGGTCAGGAGTTTCAAGGCGGACAACAATCAAGCGGGAAATTCCCATATTCATGGCACAGCGTGCTGCAGCCCCGATATTTTCAGGATACTTGGGCTCCATGAGGACAATGGTGATGTTGTCAAGGAGATGTTGTGCAGATTTAGTTGATTCAGACATATTTGAAATTAATTGCGAGTCTCATAACTTTGAATTTATAAGGTTTCAAGGTTTCGAGGGGTCAAGGTTTCAAGTAAAAAAACAGGCGAAAGAAGCATCGTGTAAAAATGCTTTCGTTTTCAAGAAAAAAGCAAAACCAGGAAGAAAAATTACAATAATATAAATTTTTTTTAAACTGTTGTTTCATTGAGATTGCCTTAACCCTTAAACACTATCGTTACCCTTAAATGTTCAATGTTCAATCTCGCAAATTTTCAATTTTGAGTACCTCGACCCCTTGAAACCTCGAAACCT
>Ga0210119_1000109_pt1 | contig 18092 bp, 11 predicted proteins | sample China_Bullhead_C_2_FD_184859 | JGI IMG/M metagenome (GOLD analysis project Ga0210119, IMG submission 184859) | Wetland microbial communities from San Francisco Bay, California, USA, that impact long-term carbon sequestration -... | ecosystem: Environmental > Aquatic > Marine > Wetlands ... | reverse complement strand
CAACCGTAGCAGTATAAAATACGGCCTCCGCGGTGCCACCTACACCCATATCGAGGCTGGACATGTGGGGCAAAATGTATTCCTGCAAGCGGAAGCCATCGGACTCAAGGCGGGAATCGTGGGCGCATTCAATAACAGGGGTGTCGTCACAACCATGGGGCTCTCGCCCAGTCATGATCCTCTCTTGATCATGCCGGTTGGGTATGCAGAGTAAAGATTATTTCGGATTGTGGATGGAGCTGTCAGCCATCAGCGGTCAGCCGTCAGTTTAATTCTCTGATCTCAAATGAAGAATCTGAGCATATCGGCATAACGGTTGACATGAATCTTGCATAGCCTTACTATTAAACACATTCTAGCATGCCGCATTCAGAGAAAAAGACAAAAATGGAGATAAAGCCATGAATAAAATCCCAGCTGTATTGATGTTTTTTCTCGTGCTGATTACCCTGACAGCAATGATGGCGGTTCCAGCTTTGGCGCAAATGGGACAATCAGTGTTGAGCCCAGTCCGTTGCGGGACCCAACTAGTACAGGTCGGGGTGGACACCAAGGAATCAATTCTGAAAAAGTGCGGCGAGCCTACATATAGATATCCGGGCAGTGACGGAGGCGGTGAATTGTGGTCTTACAATCGAGGAAGTGGAAGATTCTCGGGAACGATGAAATTCACTGGTCCCAAACTCACCTCCATTCAGAAAACTGGATATGGCTACAGTAAATAATTCTCCGGCATAGTCGGGGGCTTTGGTCCATGAGCCGACCCGAAAGAGAGACAGCAGAATTGCACTGAAGAAATTCATACCTGATGTATCCACGCAGTCACCGGCAGGGTCATTAATGACGCTGCCTTTTTTGTGTTTAAATTGGGCGATAATAGGTTAAGGTAACAGCGCGAATAGAGATCAATAGGATAAGCCTAAGTTGGAGTATTGGAGTATTGGAGTACTGGAGTATTGGAGTAATGAAACAGAGGATATTGGTAGTTGGGACCGGGGCAATTGGTGGCTTTTACGGCGGTAAACTGGCTCAGGCCGGAGCCTCTGTATCAACTCTCTGCCGTTCGGATTATGAATTGGTAAAATCCAAAGGTATAACGGTCACCAGCACTTTGGGAAATTTTCATTTCACCCCAGAAAAAGTCATCCGAGACCTTGGTGAATATGGTCCTCCCCCCGACTACATCCTGGTCGGACTCAAGGTGCTTCCTGAAATTGACACGGCAAAGATTATCAAAGAGATGGTGGGGCCGGAAACAGCCATCGTTCTTCTACAAAACGGGGTTGAGATCGAAGAACCCGTGGCTCGAGCCTTTCCTGATAACGAAATCATAAGCGGCCTGGCTTTCATATGCGCGACCCGCACCGGCCCTGGCCACATAGATCATACCGACTTCGGTCGTCTGGTTATTGGCCGTTTTCCTGCGGGTAAATCGGCCAAAGTTGAAGAACTCGCCACACTTTTTAATGATTCAGGGGTAGTGTGTGAGGTCAGCGAAGATGTGGTGACTGCCAGATGGAGAAAGCTCGTCTGGAACGCGCCCTTCAATCCCATTTCAGTTCTGGGCGGCGGTGCGGACACCAAAACGATGGTGGAAAACCCAGAGTCACTGGAGCTAGCCCGGAATGTCATGGAAGAGGTCTGTCTCATCGCCGCGGCTGCCGGCCATCCCCTGCCAGGGGAAGTAGTACAACAAAACATTGACGGCACCCGCGCCATGGCCCCATATAAAAGCAGCATGCTGGTTGACTTTGAGGCGGCGAGACCCATGGAGGTTGAGGCCATCCTGGGCAACGGACTCCGGGTAGCCAAGAGACATGGCGTCAGCGCACCCCACATTGAGAGCCTCTACGGGCTGCTAAAGCTCGTGGACAGCAAGATTCGCAGTCAAGATAAATGATCTGCCGCTCTTTCGGGCGGGGGTAAACCCCGCCCGAAAGATCACACCAATAATTATGCTGTTGCCCTACCGAACTGCTTATCCTATACTGTCAGCCCAAAACCTTACCGCGGACTCGGACCCTAGAAGACCTCGAAGAGTTTTTATAAAACAATGTTAAGGCACTAACCCTGATTGCGTCGCCTTCGCGGTAATGGTTGAGGCAGCCGCGAGTGCTCACACCTGTGCCAAGAAAAACCATCAGGTGAATTATCGAAAGCAAAGGAGTAGGTTGATGAATAGCAGGATGAACAACTGGTTGATTGCTCTCATAACGACCCTTCTGTTTACAGTTTCAATGTGGATCCCTGATGCCATGTCCGCTTCCAAGCCACCCATTGTTCGCATTGGTATTGTTCAAGACGGCCCAGAAGGTCGCCTGCCGGACATAAGAGGTATGGTTAAGGAAGAAATTCTCAGGGTTACTGAAAGGGAATTTGACGTTCGCTTTCCGGCCCAGATGACAGTTCATGGTAACTGGAAGGATGCCGATATCAAAAAGGCCGTAGACACGTTGCTGGCTGACCCAAAGGTTGATCTAGTAATTACCCTCGGTCATCTAGCAACGAACTACGTGTGCCAGAAAGGGAAACTGCCGAAGCCGGTGGTTGCCGCCGTCGTGGTTGATGCCAAGTTGCAAAACCTGCCTCTCAAGGACGGTTCCAGTGGAGTCAAGAACCTCAGCTACATCGATCCATTCATCAGCTTTGAACGAGATATCAGAGTTTTTCGAGAAATGGTTCCTTTCCGCAGCCTGGTGGTTCTCACCTCCAGGGACGCTGTAGAGTCTATTCCCTGGCTTGAGAAGTACTTCCGTCGTATTGCCCAGGAATATACCATCGACATAAATATTGTTCCGGTCGAATTCTCCGCTGACCAGGCTTTGGCTGCTTTTCCTTCTGACACCGATGCAGTTTACTTGTTCCCTCTTGCGCAGCTTCCACCTGGAGAATTCCGCAAGCTTTTATACGGTTTAATCTTAAGAAAGCTGCCAAGCTTCTCCCTTCTGGGTGGAGCAGATGTTGAAGCCGGAGTGCTCGCCAGCGCTGCACCCAAATCGGAAATCTCTCGCCTCACTCGAAGAATTGCCTTGAACGTGCAACGAATCCTCCTGGGGGAGAAAGCCAGTACTCTCAAGGTAGCGTTTCCCGTTGGTGAAAAGCTCACCATAAACATGGCCACCGGCCGAGCCATCGGATTCTACCCATCATGGAGTGCACTCACCGAAGCAGAATTGCTAAACGAGCAAGTGGAACGAGTGGAGCGGAAACTTTCTCTGGAAAGTGCAGTGCGCGAGGCTATTGCCGCCAACCTGGATCTGGCTGCACAGAACAGAAATGTTGCCGCCGGCGAACAGGTGGTAAACCAGGCCCGCTCTTCCTTGCTGCCACAGATAGACCTTGACGCCCGAGGGGCAGTAATTGATGACGACAGGGCGGAAACGAGTGGTGGCGTGACGCCCGAGCGCTCTCTTACAGGTTCAGTCACCGCCACCCAACTTCTTTACGACGAAGACTCCTGGTCAAACTACTCAGTGGAAAAAAAGCTCCAGACTTCCCGTGAAGAGCAACGTGACACGGTGGAACTCGACACTATCCGGAACGCGGCGGTCGCCTACCTCGATGTGTTGCGGGCCAAAACCCTGGAGCGGGTGGAAAAAGACAATTTGGGATTGACCCGTGCCAACCTGGAGCGTGCTCTGGTGCGGGTTTCCGTTGGCGTTGCCAACCGTTCCGAAGAGTTTCGCTGGCAGAGTGAGATTTCCAGAAACCGGGCAAATGTGCTCTTCGCCCAAGCCAGGACCCGTCGGACTGAAAATCGGTTGAACCGGTTGCTCAACCGGCACCTGGAAGAACAGTTTGCAACCATCGAGACAGATCTCCAAGATCCGCTCCTCATCGTGAGTGACCCACGCCTTTTGCCCTATGTGGATAATCCGAGAAACTTTCGCATTTACCGTGATTACGTGGTGGAAGAAGGGTTAAGAGTCGCTCCCGAGCTCCTCGGCTTCGACGCTGCCATCGGTGCCCAGGAGCGAATCCTGGTAAATGCCAAGCGAGCCTTCTGGCTGCCGTCTTTTGCCGCCCAGGGCACTGTTTCTGAGTTGTTGGCAGAAAGTGGAGAAGGGAAAAGAAGTAGTTCTCAATCGAACTTAGACGACACTGATTGGAGTGTAGGGGTTTTTGCCACTTTTCCCTTGGTGGAGGGTGGAGGCAAATTTGCGACCATCAAACGGGCGAGAGAAGAACTGTCACGGCTCCAACTGGAACGACAGGCGACAGCAGAGCGGATAGATCAACGAGTCCGCTCAGCCCTGCACGAGGCTTCCGCATCCTATCCCAACATCAACCTTTCCCGTTCTGCCGCGGAGGCAGCGCGGAAGAATCTCGAACTGGTGACGGATCAGTATGTGCGCGGCCTGGTCTCCATTGTTGATTTATTGGACGCCCAGAACTCGTCCCTGAGAGCAGATCAGGATGCTGAAAATGCGGTCTACAACTTCCTCATTAATTGGATGGATGTGGAGCGTGCTGCTGGTAGATTCGATTTTCTCATGACTCAGGCAGAAAGGGAGGAATGGTTTCAGAGACTTCAGGAATTCTTCAATCAGGCTGGGGTAGAACCGATAAAGAGATGATTGGAGTGATGGAGTGGTGGAGTAGTGGAGGGATGGAGTATTGGTTTTCTTATGACATATAAACAAGATTGCTTTCTTTGATTAGCAGAGAATCTGTCCATTCTCCACGGTCTCTTTTGTCTTCTAGACTTTCAACGAGCTTTAACAATCCATTTTCCAGCTTGTACGCCAGGGTGTCTAGAAGTTGAAATTCATCTTCGGTGATCTGATTTGCATTTCGATAGGCGTGAAGGCCTGAGACTGATTCACCCAAAGATCCAAGTGCTATATAGAGGAATCTTAAGTAATCTTTAATGGTGCGCCTGCAATAGCCTTCTGAAATATTGCGATGGATGGAATCACTTGACGCTATAGCCTGGTTCGCCACTCGTTTCAATTCATAGGGGAACTTTCTAAAAACCTTACATGTTTCTTTGTAAGATTCGACCCCGTCATTCCAGACTCTAAGCTTTTGGTACCCCCGGTTTCTGTTTTTCCTCATTTCCCATTACTCCATCACTCCAATACTCCAGTACTCCAAAGAGACTTTGATCTTTAGGACGAACTTTGTCCCTGTCCCCTGCACAACCAACATTTAACTACGGTGCTACTTTCTCTTCTGCTTTCACCTTGAAAAACATACTGTATAGCACCGGGACCAAAACCAGGGTCAGCAGGGTGCCGGCGGCAAGGCCGAAGCTGATCACTACCCCCATGGCAAAAAACATAGGGTCAGGCGGGATCATCAGAGAGATCAGCCCGAGAATGGTCGTCAGCGTGGTCATGAGCACCGGTTTGAATCTGGTTAGGCAAGCGGTAAAGACCGCATCGTAAGGCTTTGCCCCTGCATCGATTTCATTTTGAATCGAATCCAGCAGGACAATGGCATTGTTGATGATAATACCCGCCAGACTGAGAAAACCGAGAATAGCCATGAAGCCAAAAAAGGCCCCGGTGAGCAGCAGTCCCGGCGCAGCCCCAATCAGCACCAGCGGAATGGTGATGAAAATTATCGCCGGCTTGGCGTAGGAGTTGAACTGCCAGACCATGAGCAAAATCATGGCTCCCAGGCAATGGGGAATGAATATTGCCAGGGCATTCTGTGCCTTGGCTGAATTCTCAGATTCTCCGCCCCACTCCCAAAAGTGCCTGGGCGGCAGGTCCTCCATGATCTTATCCAGTGCAGGCGAGAGGGCCTCCTCGAGCTCTGCCGCCTGCAACCACAAGTGCTTGGCCTCCACGGTCACCGTAGGCAATAGATTGCGCCGATAGATCTGATTGTACATGACCTCAGTCCTGAGATCTGCTACCTGGGTGAGAGGCACGCTTTCGTTTCGTATCGAAGAATACACCTCAACCGTTCGAAGCCGGTCAAGGGTCTTTCTTTCTGCCCCTACAGCCCGGAGCATCACAGGTATGGCCTTGTCCTCCTCCCGATAGTCCGTGATGGGGCTGCCGCTAAAAAAGGCGTTCAGGCTATTGGCAATTTCCTCTGAAGTCACACCTGCCCTTCTCGCCCGGGGCTGATCGATGTCAACGAAAACCTTGGAGACCAGGTTTTCCCAGTCACTGTAAGTTCCCACTGTTCCCGGGATATCGCGAAGAGCCCCTTCCACCTGCTGACTTAGCTCGTATATCTTATCGTGATCCGGCCCGGAAATACGCACTTCTATCAATCCTGTCTCATTTGCCCCCAGCCAAAACTTCTTTATACGGGGATAGACTTCGGGGAAATTCTGAGCAAGATACTCGCGGGTTCTGTCCATTGACGGGAAGATGGAATCAGCGTCTTTTGTTGTCACCAGAACAAAAGAAATATTAGGTGCCGGGGCTCGAGGACCAAATGTTTGAAAAAACCGTGGTCCACCGTATCCTACATAGGCAATGGTGCTGGTTACCTCCGGATTGGCCTTTTCGTCTTCGAGCCATTCGAGAAAACGAACCGCTGTCTGGTCCATGGAGTTGGAGCCGTAGCCGGCTGGAACATCTAAATAAATCATGTACTGATCCCGCTCAGAGTCGGGCATGAACTGCTTCCTCACCAGACCCATGAGGGTGATGGAGCCAAACATCAGCCCCGCCACCACGCCGAGGACAACAATCCGGTTGTGCAAAGCGAAAGTCAAAAGCCTCTTGTATATCTGATACATGGGTTTTTGGTACTGCGCTTGTATTTCCTCTTCTGTAAGAGCCTTGGGCTTCAAGAACCAGTAGCAGTTGAGCGGGGTTACCATATTGGCAAGAACCCACGAGGTCAGGAGGGTGATGGCGATCACCGTGGCCATGGAGCTCAAATACTCTCCGGTGACGTTGGGAGCCATTGCCAAAGGTACAAATGCCAGGATCGTGGTCAGCGTTGAGGTAAGCAGCGGCAGGGCCAAGGTTTTGCCCGCATTGATGGCCGCATCCCTTCTTTCCTCACCTTCCAGCATGCGCCTCCCTACCTCCTCGGCCATAACGATGCCATTGTCCACCAAAAGCCCCAGGGATATGATCAGGGTGGCCAGGGTAATCCGGTGGAGCTCCAGACCCAAGACCCGCATCCAGACAAGGGTAACGATCATGGTGAGGGGGACAATGGTCCCCACTATTAGACCTGTACGCAACCCCAAAAAAAGTATTACCACAGCAAGCACAGTAACCAAGGTCTGCACGAGGTTCATGGCCACGCCGTTGACCGACTCCGCTACATACTTCGCCTGATAGAAGGCAACGTCCACCTGATAACCGATGGGCAGCTGGTTTTGCCACTCATCCACTCTTTTTTCAACCCGGGGAGTGAAATCCAGGACATTCACCCCTGTCTCCATCTGTTCCACGGCAAGGATGATGGCGGGCTTCCCATCGTAGTAAACTTTCTGCGCCGGCGGATCGATGTAGGCTCGCTTCACCGTGGCAATATCTTTCAGGTAGGCAACCTGGTTGGATGAGGGTAGCCTGATGACAACATTCTCGATGTCCTCCACGCTCTCGAAATTTCCCGAAGGCTCAACCACCAATTCCACCGCCCCGGTATCGACGGAGCCGCCCGGGAGAATTATATTCTGCTTCATGAGGGTCTGGGCAAGCTCGGTGGGGCTGAGTCCGTACTGTGCCAAGCGGGCATTGGATATCTCCAGAAATACCCTCTCACTCTGCACGCCATGAAGCCCCACCTTGCGAATGCCCGGGATGGTGTAGAAATCGTCTTGCATATCCCTGGCAACATCACGCATCTCGGCCATGGAAAAGCCTTCGGCTGTCAGAGCGACAAGGACCACGGACACATCGCCGAACTCGTCGTCAACAAAGGGGCCAATGGTTCCTTCCGGTAGCTCTGGCCTGACATCATCCATCTTGTTACGCAGGTCAGACCAGATTTGATCCATATCGAAAAAACTGTCGTACACCTTGACGTAGATGATGGAAACCCCGGTAGCGGACTTGACATCGTAGATATCCTCTACCTCGGGCATCTGGCGGATATATTCCTCCACCTTGCGGGTGATGAGATCCTCTACCCTGTCAGGGGACATGCCGGGGAAATAGGTAGTCACCACCGCATCCCGGATGGTAACAACAGCGTCCTCCTTGCTGGGGAAGTTCGTGAGCATGCCGAGGCCGGCAATGGCCAACAGGGCAACCAGAAGCATCACCAACCGTGAGTTATTGAGCGAGAATCCGGTTAAATTCATTCAAAACTCCCATTGCGATTGCGGATTGCGGACTGCGGATTGCGGATTTGGAATTGAACACTATCTAGATTTCTTTTCTTGTCTTGCTGTTTTGATTGATGAAACCATTATTGCTATGATTTCATCACACTCCTCCATCAATAATTGAACTACATTCGTATCGCCAATTTCCATCTCATCTATGATTTCTAGCCAAAAGAGGGTTTCGTCTGCCTCTTCCTCAACTATGCCCAATTTCGCAATAAATTCAGCTCTTGATCTCCCGCGGCAAGCTGCTCTATAGTTAGCTGCCACCGAGGTTCCTGAACTAAACAACTGATTGCCAATCAGTCTTCCTTCGCGATTGTTCGGCAGTACGCGGCAGAATTCAATGACCCCCTTGGCAAACTCCTTTGTCCTCCTCTTCAGCGCATGCGAATTCATGGTGCCCCCTTTTCATCATCATGTAACCCTCAATCCGCATTCCGAAATCCGCAATCCGAAATGCAATTACTTTTCTTCCTTCATCAAGTTCACTTTCTGTCCGTCGTTCAAGAACGCGGCACCGGCAGTAGCTATGATGTCGCCAGCCTTGAGAGTACCAGGCTCAACGATTACGTCGTTTTCGCGAAGATTCAATGTCTTTATTTGAGTTTTTTTGACAGTGGAGCTCTTTTCATCATAAACGAAAACAAAGTGTGTTTTCTTTGCTCCCACAAGAAACGCTGTCAAAGGGACTAGCAGACCAGTGTATACGGGTTCACCTTTTTCGGACTCCGGGATAAACTCGAAGGCAACTTCCACTGACATACCTGACCTGAGCGCTGGAAACTGCTCCTGCAGCTGCACGGTCACCGGGAAGGTAGTGGCAGCTCGTGATCTTGCCCCTACCTCGGTGATCACTCCAGGCACCCTACGGTTTTTCAGGCCAGGAAAGACAACATCGGCCTCCTCACCAACGGTCAGATTGATAACAACCGTCTCGGGCACTTCAGTGCTGACCTCGAAGCCAGACTCCTCTCCATCCAAGCCGAAAACGGCTCTGCCGCTTGGAACCTCGACGAAGGGCTCTATCTCTTTCACAGAGATTGTTCCGTTAAATGGAGCTGTGAGCCGGGTTTTTCGCAGATCACGACGTGCCAGCCCCAACTGGGCTTCTGCTGCCTTTACCTGGCTCGTGGCGCTGTCGAAGCTGGCCCTGGCCTCATCCAGTTCGGCCTTGCTGGCATTGTTGGACTCGTAGAGGGCAACATAGCGTTCGTAGTTGGCTCGCCTCTCCACCACGTTTGCCTGCGCTTTTGATAGTTCCGCTTCCGCGTCTCTAACTCCGAGCACGAAAGGTTGTTGATCCAGCTCAGCCAACACCTGGCCTTTCTTGACCTGGTCGCCCAGCCTTACTTTGACCGTCTCAACCGTCCCACCCACGGCAAAACTGAGAGCTGTCTGGTCCACAGGTTTGGTGGTGCCTGAGATCATCCTTACCTGCAAGGTTGAGGTCTCGGCCACTTTGATCCACCTGATCGAGCGGATGACCTCCGGCGGCTTTTCCTCCTTGCCGCAGCCAAAGGCTGCCAGGATCGGAACAAGCAAGCAGAGGGTGAAAGCGAGAAATTTGCTCCTGCCGGAAATAGAATGAAACATCAAATCACCTCCAGGGTATCGAAAGGCGGGCTGAACTCCGCGTAACCGATTGCTTGATCTGATTGATTGGATAAGATCACAAGGATACTCTTCTGTGTCAAGTCTTTTGCATTTTACTCGAATCCCGGGAGAAGTAAATAGAGTACTAACTCAACCACACGTATTGATAAGGTCTCAAGGTGAAGGAATCAGTTTTGAATTTCTCTCCCGAAATTAAATCTTCCATCTGTTCTGGAACGTCATGGCCCGACAAAGAAAGGGGAACTTCCTTTGAGGAAACATTGGTCAGGGCATAGATCATTTGCTCTTCGCTATACCTCTTTATACCGAAAACCTTTGGATCAATTTCTAGTATCTTGAAATCAGCGTTGGGGTGAAAAGCCTGCTGTTTTTTTCTGATCTTGATCAAGTCAATGTACGAGTAGAAAATTCTGGAGCGAAAAGACCCAGGATTTTTCAGGTCAGACATAAGGTTTTCCACCTCAAGTTTTGCCCGGTTTATGGTTCTGGCTCTTCCTGTTTGCTTTACCCCCTCCAGCCAGTTGCGTGAACCTACCAGGCTGTGAATATATGTGGCCGGTACGCCCGGAAGCACATATTGTATTGCCTGTGAAGCGAGAAACTTCTCTGCCTGAGTCGATTCACTGTCGGCGAGAATAGCGTCAACATAGGTGATGTTAAGCTCATAGGGGCTGTCTGAGCCATCCGGATTTCGCTTGTACGAAACCTGTCCGCCATTGGCTTTCACCACTTCAGCGAGCGCATCGATCTCCTCTGGCGGCAATATGCCTTCCAGCGGGCGCACACCAATGCCATCGTGGGATGCTGTGAAATTGAAAAAGGTGTTACTGGCAGATTCTAAATGCAGCCCCTTGGCCCAGTTAGTCAGAACCGTACCGTCCTCTTTGAGGAAGGAATAGAACAGCAGCGGCGGCAGAGTAAAGTTGTAAACCATCTGCGCCTCATCTTTGCCGTCTCCAAAGTAGCTGATGTTCTCCTGGTGGGGTACATTGGTTTCCGTAATAATGATGACATCCGGGGCAACCAGATCCAATATACTCCGGAAGAGTTTAACCATGTCGTGGGTCTCACTCAAATGGATACAAGTGGTGCCGATTTCTTTCCACAGGTAAGCGATTGCATCAAGTCTCAAGATAGTAGCTCCCTTTTGAGCATATAAAAGGAGTACTTCTATCATCTTTTCAAGCACATCTAAACTTCTGAAATTGAAATCAATCTGATCGGCACTAAAGGTTGTCCACAAATGGACGGTGCTGCCGTCGTGCTTCTTGTATTCACTCAAAAGCGGCAATGACCTGGGACGGGTAACCATAGACAGATCGGTGGAAGGATCCACTTCCATGGCAAAATCCACATAGCCTTCTTTGCCTGCCAGGTAATTTTCAAACCATTCACCCTTCGAAGAAAAATGGTTGACCACATAATCGAACATGAGCTGAAAATCGCGGCTGATGGCGACCACTTCCTCCCAAGATCCCAGTTCCGGATTGATGGTGGAGAAATCCATGACCGAGAAGCCATCGTCTGAAGACCATGGGAAAAAGGGTAAAAAATGTACGGTGGAGATTGCATCCTTTAGATAGGTGTTGGCAAAATCATGAAGCGTGACCAGAGGAACCTGCCCTTCTCCCAGAAGAGAGTCACCATAGGTTATCAACACCACATCTTCTTGGGAGAAATAGCCCTCCTTGTCGCTCTTCTTGACGGGAAATCTCTCAATCAAGGGCATAATTCTTTCAAGGGCCAACTCCCCTTCCCTGTCGCCGTAGATTTTTTTCAAAAACCGTTTGACTTCAGCAAAGTTACCCATTCTTAAGCTCCCATTTCAGGTTCCTGACTGCAGAGCAAATGTGCCTTGTGTGTGCTAAGATAAAAACAACTCAGGATATTTGATGGCGGCGATGTCGAGTCGTCTTCGTAATACGTCGTAAGAGAAGAAACGTTTGCCCAATTCGTAATTATGCTCCACCATCTCCTGGCAGAGCTTCGGCTCTGCGAGAATCTGTTTTGTCTTTTCAACCGCAGCTTGCGTCACATAGCCGTCGAGTTCGATTACTGAGAAACCTTTGGGCTTTATGTCTTTGGTGTAAATTGAATAAGTATTCACCGCAATCGGTTTACTGAAATAGAGAGCTTCCAAAAATGCATTGCCGAAACCCTCAAAGGTGGAAGGATAGGTCACCAGGTCGGCATAGGGATAGACATCGTCGAGGGTGTAAATCTTCCTGCCATCTTTGCTGCGGCCTCTTTTCTCATTAATGATATCTGAGGCAAGAATCAGATCCACCTTCAGGAAATTTGCATATTCCTTGAGCCTGTCCTGGTAATCGAAGCCTTCGTCACCCGCATCGTGGGAGATAACAAGTTTGGCTTTCATCCCCAGCCTACACACCAATTCTATGGCATGTTCAATCCCCTTGCGCTTCACGACCCGAGTGGGCTGAAGAACAAAGAGCTCATCATCGGCAATTCCAATGGCCTGTCTAACATCAGAGGTGTAATCATCTGGAGGTGGCGGCGGATTTTCGAAATCCATGATATTGGGAACGACCCGCCCTGAAATGCCGGTTCTGAAGGCTAATTGTTCCTCAGCATACGAATTAATGACCGTGTGGCTGAGGGTGGGCAATTGCGGGGGGAAGGCCATATTCAAGTAATCGGAAACGGCGTTTATGCTGAACCTGTCCCGCTCCCAGTAAAAATCGTGATGGTGTGCTGTTGCGGGCATTCCCGTTTCCGCAATAACCTCGGTGATGGCAAGGCCCAGAGGAATATTCATCGGGATGGTGAGGGAATTCTCCGGCATCAGCAAATCTATCTTGAATTGCTTTATAAAGGAATAGAGATCATCCTTGAGTTTACTCTTAATCTCTTGAATCTTCTTGGTAAGTGAACGAGGACGTGTGGTGACACCGAAGCAGACTTGCTGAATTTCTTGGATCTTGGGATGGTTGAAATGGGCTTCTTCGGCAAGATATGATCGCTCTGGAGGGCGGTCCAACTCCCCGGCAAAATAGTAACAGGTGAGACCTCGCTCCTCCATAACCTGCACCCACTTGTCAGACTCCAGGGAAACGCCGTCTGTCCCTGCCAACCGGGTGGAGACGATGCCAATTTTTTTTACTCTGCTCCTACCCCACATTCCAAATTCCATGTTGACCTCCGAATGCTCTTGAAGTAATTAATCAGACCGATATGTGTATTACTCTCATAACCTGGGCTTTGTTCAAGATATACTACCTCAAAGGGAACAGGAGCGGAACAGAGAGTAACGTAACTACCATGGCTAAGAGCTGCAGGGGCACGCCCACCTTGACAAAATCATTGAACTTATATTCACCGGGCCCCATAACCAGAGTATTCACCGGAGATGCCATTGGGGTGGCAAACGCCGTTGAAGCAGCCAATGCCACAGTCATAAGGTAAGGGTGAGGTGAAACCCCCACCTCCAAAGCAGCGCTCACGGCAATTGGCGCCAGCAAAACCGTGGTAGCGGTATTGGAAATAACCTGGCTGAACACGGAAGTAATCACGAACAACCCGGCCATCAGTGCCAGTGGCCCCATGTCACCCAGACTGTCCGCCAGCCCATCTGCAATGAGTTCCACCCCGCCTGTCTTTTCCAAAACCGTCGCCATGGGCAGCATTCCGGCAATGAGCACCAGACTTTCCCAGTTTATTGAAGCGTAGGCATCTTTCATGCTAACGCAGCCGGTGAGAACCATGGCCAGTGCCGCCAGCAAAACCGCGGTTACACTAGGTGTCATCTTGAAGGCCATCAGAAATATCATGCCCACCACAATGGCCAGGGCCCAGCCGGCTCTGGCGCGCTCTGGCGCAACCTCATCCATCTCCTTGGGCAGATTCAACACGAAAAAATCCTTCTGCTCCCCTTGCAGTAACTCAATCTGAGTCCATCCTCCTCCCATCAATATTGAGTCTCCGAATCCAAGAACGGTTTCAACCAGATTCCCCTGCAATGGCTGGCCATCGCGCAAAATTCCCAATACGGTCAAGCCGTACCGCTCACGGAAACGGGCTGCGCTCAAGGTTTTCCCTATCAGCGCCGATCTGGGTGCCAATAGCACCTCTACAAGCCCAACCTCCTGCGCCGCGATCTGCACTTGCCCCAATTCCACCCCCAGTTGCTCCACACCCTCAGCCTTTGCCAACTTGTCCACCTGCGGAGTTGTACCCGCCACATAGATGATGTCCCCAGCTTGGAACTCCGTTTGGATCTCCACGGGCGTGACAGTCCGAGTACGGCGCCGCAGCCGTTCTAGACCCAACACAGTAACCCCGTAACGGGTACGCAACTTGGCCTGAGGTACAGTTTTGCCTTCTAAAGGTGAACCAGCCCAGATACGCAGACGGTGTAACTGGCCGATGAGATCATAGGCCTCAGCCAGATCTCGCAGGGAAAGGCGGTCATGAATCGCCCCATCCACACCCGTTTCTCCGGGTAGTGATCGACGCCCCACCACCAATATGTATCCAATCGCCACAGCCAGGACTAAAATGCCTATCGGGGTAAAGTCGAAAAAACCGAAGGAATCAAGCCCTTCCCTTGTCAACTGAGTACTCACCACCAGGTTGGGCGGTGTGCCGATCAGGGTCAGCATACCGCCTATCAGCGAAGCAAAGGCCATGGGCATTAACAACCGCGATGGACTGACATCGGCCTTTGCCGCCAGGTTTAGTGCCACCGGGATGAATATGGCCACAGCACCGGTGGAACTCATAAATGCCGACAGCCCTGCAACCACCAGCATCAACAGAATCAGCAAGCGGTTTTCACTTGTTCCCGCCACCCCCATCAGCCAATTGCCGATCCTGTAGGACATACCTGTACGAAAAAGCCCCTCCCCCACAACAAACAACCCGGCGATGAGGAGAACCACAGGATCACCAAATCCGGCCAGAGCATCTCCGGGTGATAGCAGACCGCTGAGCATCAGAGTCAGTATGACCATGATGGCCACAACGTCCAGCCGCCAAAACCCGCTAACAAACAAGAGAATGGTGACCAGCAGCAGGCCAAAAACAAACAGGATTTCACCTGTCATTCAACATCTCCAAGGTACCAAGTTGCTTGACCCCTGCGCTGGAAGGGTCTGAATCAACCGCCGCACCTTTCCTATCTCTCACAGAGCTCACAGAGGACTCGAGCGAAGTCGAGGGGGAGCGGGCGAGAGATATAGTCATTCGTGCCCAGCTATCGAAAAAACTTACGAAGGGCCGGCTCCGCTGATCTCTCCGGAGACGTCATCAGCGAACTGCTTGAAGTTCTCCGCAAACATGGACGCCAGTTTCTTCGCCTGTTCGTCGTAAGCCGCCTGATCCTTCCAGGTGTTCTTGGATTGCAGTACCTCGGATGGCACATCGGGACAGGTCTCGGGCACCTCCACGCCGAAGAAAGGATCCTTGGTCCTCGGAATTTCTTCCAGGGTGCCATTCAATACCGCGCTAACCATAGCGCGAGTGTAAGCCAGTTTGATTCGTTTCCCGGTGCCGTAGGGACCGCCACTCCAGCCGGTGTTAATGAGCCACACCGAGGCGTTGTGCTTTGCGATCTTCTCACCCAGGAGATCCGCATATACCACCGGATTCAGGGCCATGAAAGGGGCACCGAAGCAGGCACTGAAGGTTGCCTGTGGCTCCTTGATGCCCCTTTCTGTTCCGGCCACTTTGGCAGTATATCCGGAGAGGAAATGATACATGGCTTGGGCCGGAGTTAACCTCGCAACGGGTGGCAACACCCCGAAGGCATCCGCTGTCAGAAAGAGTATGTGTCTTGGATGGCCCCCTGCCGCATCAGGGGTGGCATTAGGAATATGAGAGAGAGGATAGGATGCCCGAGTATTCTCGGTGAAAACGTCACTGTCCAGATCGAGACGACGACTTGCCGAGTTGATGGCCACGTTTTCCAATATGGTGCCAAAACGCCTGGTGGTCTCGTAAATCTCGGGCTCGGCTTCTTTTGACAAGCGAATCACTTTTGCGTAACAGCCTCCCTCAAAGTTAAACACCCCATTTTCACTCCAGCCGTGCTCGTCGTCGCCAATAAGCGTTCTTGCCGGGTCGGCCGAAAGCGTTGTCTTGCCAGTGCCAGAAAGTCCAAAAAACAGGGCCACATCATTTTCGTCTTTGCCATAGTTGGCCGAGCAGTGCATGGGGAGGACATTCTGTTCAGGCAGCAGGTAAGTCATTACAGTGAGCATGGTTTTTTTCATCTCACCGGCGTAATGTGTACCTGCTATCAGGGCCTCCATTCGACCCAGATTGAGGAGTACAACTACCTCTGAGTTTGTACCGTCTTGTTCGGGGTTGGCGTTGAAACCGGCGGCATCCAGGAGGGTAAACTTCGGTTCGTGCTGGCCGAGCTTGGCTGGATCCAACTCCCGCACCAACATATTGCGGGCAAAAAGACTGTGCCAGGCCTTCTCGGTAATAACCCTGATTGGGAGCTGGTAAGTCGGATCAGCACCTACATAACAGTCCTGCACATACAGATCTTTGCCCTCGAGATAGGCCAGCATCCGGGTCCTTAAGGCCTCATATCGCTCCAGGCTAAAGGGTCGATTGACTTCGCCCCAGTAGATCTTGTCCTGACTGGACGGCTCCCGGACGAGATACTTGTCGTTCGGGGACCGGCCCGTGTACTGGCCGGTTCGAACCACCAGCGGCCCGAGATGGGACATGAGTCCCTCATGCCGTTGAAGAGCGTGCTCATACAAAGCTGGACTCGAAAGGTTCCACCAAACTGTATTGGCGTTGGTGATGCCAAAGTCTTCTAACCCTCGCAGACTCCTAATGCTGCCTTGATCCTGCATCTTTTCCTCCCTTGTTTAAATCCAATATCAACTTAATACTCAAGTTTCGCACCCCTCTGGATTCCCGCCTGCGCGGGAATGACGTGGCATGCTAACCTACCGTCATTACTGCGAAAGCAGGAATCCAAAAACAATCACCTAAGGCGATCCTTTGTAGGACGAGTCAAATCAGTACGGTAACAGTTTAGCCATTTAACGCCCTGTAGACGTGTCATTCACTTCAACAGGGGATGCGAAACTTGAGTTAATATTAGTAATACTTTTTGCAGTAAGTCAAGATTGGTATCCTATCTCACCATTCGGTCACTATCTTTTCAGGTTTAGGGAAGACTGAGGGTTTGTTTGGATAGAGAAAATGATTTATCTCCAACCCTGGTTGGCAATTGGGCAATTGGATTCTATAATAAAACACTTGATCCTCAATGCGGACCTTATAGGCGAAAGGAAATTAGACATGGATTTAGATCTGCTTTCTTCCTTGGCTGTGGAGAATGATACCAAAGTCGTGCTGGTGGTCATGGACGGAGTGGGGGGTCTGGCTGGACCGGAGGGGAAAACTTCGCTGGAAGCCGCCCACACCCCTAACCTGGATGCGCTGGCCCGGTCTGGCGTCTGCGGGTTTCACGATCCACTCGCCCCGGGGATCACCCCGGGCTCAGGACCAGCCCACATCGGGCTGTTCGGCTACGACCCGTTCCAGTATATGATCGGGCGGGGCGTACTGGATACGGCCGGGACACCGTTCGTATTCGAGTCGGGTGACATGGCCAGCCGACTGAATTTTGCCACTTTGGCAGCCGACGGTACCATTTCGGATCGGCGCGCAGGACGTATCCCCGACGAAGAAGGCAAACGGGTGACTGATTTGCTTGCTGAAAACATCAAGGAAATAGAAGGAGTGCAGGTGCTGCTTCAGCACGTCAAGGAGTATCGGGCCGCAGCTATTTTCAGGGGAAAGCAGCTGGACGGTAGGCTCCGTGACAGTGACCCACAGAAAACCGGCTTGAAGCCCCTGGAAGTTGCGCCTACCCAGGAGAACCCGACCTCCGAGGCTGAGGAAAGTGCACGACTGGCCAACACCTTCATCGCCAGGGCGAAAGAAGTGTTGGCAGAAGAAGCGAAGGCCAACTTTGTCATGATGCGCGGCTTTGACATTTATGATCCCCTGCCCAACTTCTGCGAGCTTTTCAAGTGGCGAGCCTGCGCTGTGGCCGGTTATCCAATGTACAAAGGTGTGGCCAAGCTGGCCGGCATGCGAGTGATCGAGGAAGGACAATCCACGGTTGAGGAAGAAATAGATCTCGTGGAGCGCGAACTTCCCAACACTGACTTCCTCTTCCTTCACATCAAGAAAACGGATTCCATGGGTGAGGACGGTAACTTCCAAG
>Ga0210119_1000105_pt1 | contig 18748 bp, 13 predicted proteins | sample China_Bullhead_C_2_FD_184859 | JGI IMG/M metagenome (GOLD analysis project Ga0210119, IMG submission 184859) | Wetland microbial communities from San Francisco Bay, California, USA, that impact long-term carbon sequestration -... | ecosystem: Environmental > Aquatic > Marine > Wetlands ... | reverse complement strand
AAGAAGAGCCGCAGTTGATCTGGAGTCTTTTAAAAGGCTCCAGGAGACCCGTGACAGCCTGAAACGGGTTGAATCCTTTCCTTACAGGGAAAATCTCCGTTCAATCATGGATTCTGAAGTATACACCTGCACGCCACAGTGCACCATGCGGGATGTTATCAGGGATATGGCCAAGCGCAATATCTCCAGCGTTATTGTTATAGACCATGTAAAACAACCCGTTGGGATCCTGACCGAACGCGATATCATGAAGCGGGTCATAGTAAATGATGGTGTTGATCTTGATTCCACTCCGATATCCAAGGTAATGACCTTTGACCCCATTACCCTGCATCCTGATAATACGATCTACCGGGCCCTTTCGGTGCTGACTGACAGCAAGGTAAAGCATCTGCCGCTGATCGAAGATGGAAAAATCGTCGGCATCGTCACCATGCGCCAGCTCCTGAAACTGCGCTACCCGGAGCCCCTGACCCTTATAGAAGGAATACGGGAAGCCGGAGATGTGGCAACCTTAAAGGCAATAAAAGACAAGCTGCCGCAAATGGCAGAGGAACGCCTGGAATCAGGGCGAACGGCTTATGATATAGTTGTCATGATCTCCCTTATCAACCGGGACATCCACCGGCGGGCCCTGGATTTGGCCGCCGAGGGTCTGGGGGTGGAGCCGGTGCCTTACTGCCTCTATCTGACCGGCAGCCACGGCCGCCTGGAAAACCTGCTGACACCTGACCAGGACCATGGCATGATCATTGCCGACAGCGAACAGAATTACCAGTACGATCAGTATTTTATTGACCTGGGCGTCAGGTTTTCAGACTATCTTGACCAGATCGGCTATGTTTACTGCCCGGGCTTTCTCATGTCCAGTAATCCCCTCTGGCGCAAGAGCCTTTCCGAGTGGAAGCAGCAGATTCACTACTGGTTCGAGGCGCAGGTGCGGGAGATGGGGCGCTACGTCACTGTTCTGTTCGATGCTGCCGCAATCGCCGGGGAAGTTGACCTGTTCAAGGAACTAAAAGAGTATGCCTTCAAGGTCCTGTCACAGCATCATGAGGTTTTTCGGGTCCTGCACGAAGAAGAAGGCGGGCACCGGGTGCCGCTTGGTATTCTTGGCCGTTTTGTCACGGACAAGGGCGGGCTGCACAAGGGGCAGCTGGATGTCAAGAAAAGCGGTCTCATTTTTGTGGTGGAGGCAATTCGCATCCTGTCGCTGCAGCAAAACATCAGGGAAACCGGCACGCTCAAGCGCATTGGCAAGCTTGTGGAAGGCGGGTTTATCCACGCAAATGATGGTGAGTATTTTGAGTCAGCTTACCAGGTACTCCTGCACTATGCTTTGAAGTCTCAAGTGTCAAAGGCAAGCCGGGGGGAAAAACTGGACACCTACATAGATCCGAGGATTCTCTCACCCCGGGACAAGGAAATCCTGCGGCATGCCTTTAAGGCGGTTTCCACCCTGCAGGATCTTGTTGCTTCCGAGTTTGGACAACTGGTGATATGAAAAAGTGTTGTCAGCAGTCAGGCAGCAGCGAATGAAGATTTTGACCTTGTTTTACTGGAAGACCTATTTTATGACTAACACCAAGTCGTTATTATAAATTTTGAAGAAGGCCTGGCAGCTCAAACATAGACTCTAAGATAAAATCAGGTTTCAGCCTGCGTTTAATACCAATGCCGCCTTCAATAAACACGGTTTTGCATCCGGCCCTCTGGCCGACCTCAATGTCGGTGGCATGGTCGCCTACCATGAGCATCTCCCTGCCGGGGTCCAGGCCCCATTTTGCAGCCAGAAATAATATACCTGCCGGGTCAGGCTTTTTTACCAGCAGACTGTCGCCACCTATTACTTCTTTGAAGTACGAGGCAATTCCCAGGGTTTGCAGAATTAGAACTGAAAATTTCTGACTTTTGTTGGTCAGGAGCCCCAAAGAATAATTTTCTGCCAGCTGCGGGAGGATTTCTGCGACGCCAGGGTAAAGAGCAGTATTATCAGTAAGGTGCAAACCGTAATAGTCCATGAAGATGACAAAGGCGTCTGCAAATTTCTCCATGTGGGTGGGTCCAAGGGATCTTTTGATGAGTTTCTGCACCCCGTCGCCGACAAAGCTTTTTATCTCATTCCGCGTATGGCCAGGCAGGCCGAGTTTGGCGAGGGCGTAGTTGACGCTGTTGGCCAGGTCGGTGACAGAGTCAATCAGGGTTCCGTCAAGGTCGAAGAGGATGGCTTTGATTTGTGGCATTTTGATAAAAGTGCTTTCAGTCAATAATTTGCGAATTCGTTATTTTTTGATCATTTTCTTTGCTGTATATTCTAATCCAGAATTTATAATAATTGTTTTTGTTTTTTAAAATCAGTCTTGAAGCGATTTGAGATTATTGTGGATTCAAGGAAGAAGCTGATTCGCTGTAGTACAACTACGCGGGTCAGCTGATGACGCCGAAGACGCGATAATATCGAATCGCGCTAAATAGGCAAAATATGGACTTCCTCCCGGATTGCATGGCTGCCTTTCAGAAAGAGGCCTTTTCTGCCGTCAATGCTGACATGTTCACCAAAGCGGATATCATGGCCATTGATTTCACAGCGCTGTTCACTCTCGTAGACCCGCAAATCCTTGCAGCCGACAACACATGTCTTTTCGAGCTGGGTGGCAACAACGGCTGCATGCGATGTCTGGCCGCCGCGGGCAGTCAGCAGACCCTGGGCCCGGGCAATTTCCTTGATGTCTTCAGGAACCGTATCCTGGCGGATGAGGATCAGGGTGCAATCGGGGTCTTCCCTGCGTATCTGGTCAATATTTTCCCTGGTGAAGACAGCGCGGCCCGACAGGGCACTGCCGCTGACACCGATACCCTTGCCCAGGAAATTATCTTCAAGCGCTTCAGGATGTTCAAAAACAAAAAGATTCTCCTTCTTCTTGATGGTGATCATATCCCTGGTCTGCAGGATATAGAAATCCGCGGCCGCAGAGCTTTCAAAGGTAAATTCAATCTCCTGCGGATTCCAGCGGTTCTCATACACTAGTTCACGGGAGAGTTCGAGCAGGGCCTTATAGATTTCAGGAAAACGGTTCTGCAGGGTGTTTTCCTGGGAACGGCCGTCAATTTCTGCCTGTTCAATTGATATGGGATAGGTGGTAACCAGGCCGCTGACAATATCTTCGCCCTGGTCGCCAATGGCATAGTCGCCCCAAAGCGCCACCCGGGTCACTTTCCTGTATGGATGCGCTGTAAAAACCACGCCGCTGCCAGCCTCCTGGCTCAGGTTGCCAAAGACCATGGCCTGGATGATAACCGCAGTACCCCAGGAATCAGAAGCATCCATCAAGGCCCGGTATTCTCTTGTTTTGGGAGTGTTCCATGAGTTGAGCACAATTTCAACGGCTTCCATTAACTGCCGCCATGGCTCATCGGGGATGCTGATACCAATGGAGCGCACAACTTTCTGGTATTCCAGGGCCAGCGCTTTCATTTGGGCCGGAGTAAAATCTTTTTTTACTTTGACATTGTGCAGAGTCTTGGCGCTGTTCATAAGAACTTGAAATTGTTCACGTTTCATTCCCTCTGCCATGCCCCACGACTGCAGGAAACGCCGGTAGTTGTCCCAGGCCAGATACTCTTTTCCCGTGGCCTGGGCAAACTTCTCAACAATATCCTGGTTGAGACCGACGTTATGGATGGTTGCCATCATGCCGGGCATGGAAATGGAAGCACCGGACCGGACAGAGAGCAGAAGCGGATTCTCGGGATAGCCGTATTGTTTGGGGCTGGCTGCTTCAAGTTCCGATAATGACTGGCGCACCTGCCGCATGAATTCATCGCGGGCTTTCTGGAATTTATTGACCACGGGCCAGCAGCGGAAGATTTCAGTGGTAATAATAAAACCGGGCGGCACCGGTTTATTCTCACTGGCAAGCTGTGTCAGGTTTAAGCCCTTGTTGCCCAGGTGGATGAGGTTTCTGGTTTGCGGATTGCTGTTGTGCAGAAAGCTGATAACGTTTTCAGGATTATAGGTCATCAGGAGATCGAGACTTTCCTGGTCGAGAACTTCTTTCTGGCTTTCAAGGATCTGCATGATCCTTGTGATGAAGTTATCAAGGTGCTGGAGTCCGAAAGTACCTGCAATGAGATTTCTGAAAAAGAACTCAGACAAACGGAGAATGGAGCCGCCGATATCTTTTTCATCCCAGAGGTTGCGGTACTTGGTCAAGAGGTTGGCTGCACCGATTTGCGGAATAATAATCGAGAGATTGTTCTGGTGAATGTTGGTGTAGAAAGCGTAGATTACATCTTTTACCCCATCGGACAGGCCGCGGAAAATGTCCAGGTACTGGGTATAGGAGAACCGTTTAATGCCGAGCGAACTGGAAAGAAGTTCAAGGTATGTCTCCAGCCTGCGGCTTGTGATGCCGTCGATACGCAAAGCCCGCAGGTAAAGATCCAAGCATTTGATAATACTGATAAATGTAGCCCTGGTAATAAAGGAAAGATTGACTGTTTCCGGCAGTCTTTCCAGGTACATATTGGCCAGGTTTTCCAACCTGAAGCTAAGCCCCAGGGCATCAAATTTTCTCTCGCGGTAGCGGCCGTAAACCGATGGTATGTCAACTGCTATGTGGCGCTTGTAGTAAATATCCTCCTTGGCTTCGAACTTCTCTTTGCTCAGGATAATTTCTTTGAGTCCTTCAAGGTGGACTAAGAGGGCGTTAAGGCACTGGTGGGTGTCACAGATCTCGAGGTCTGCCAGCAACTGCTCCATCTCGGGAAAGCCGCTGTTTATTGCCTCCTTGAGCTGATGACGCATTTCCTGGTAGCCGAGATTGTACTTGTCGTACAGCAGCTTGTATATGCGCACCAACTGGTCAAAACGTTTCTTTTCGGATTCGGCAATATCCTGCTGTTTTTCCAGGTACCTGGCTCGTACCTTGTCTTTCCATTCCAGCAAATCGGGAATCTCTTTCATCCCGGGCAGCTCAAAAACACGCTGCATGAGTTTGTGCATATCATCGATGAAGATCCCCGTATTTTTTACTTCTGCGAGTACTTCTACCGGGAGGAAAGGCTCCAGGACATTTTGGTCCCGGTTCTTCCAGAAGAGAAATATTGCCTCAAGGAAATCGACAATCATGTTACTGCTTTCCACGTGACTTTGTTTGCGCAGGAAATGGATGAGCGCATCCTTGCGTCTGTGGATCTCGTCTATTTCTGTGGAAACATCCCTTAGGTATCCTTCTGCCCCTATTTCGTTAAAGAAAACCGGCATGAGTTTGGCGAATTGTTTGAAAAGGTTGTATACCGGCTCGATCGGGTGGTTGAGCAGCAGCGTAATATCACGCTGAAACAGGTCGGTATCCTTTACACAGGTGCCGGATAGCTTGAGATTGATAATAAGAGCTGAAAAGAGGGTTGAACACCATTTAGGCTCCTGCATGATCAGATTGAGCCAAACCCTGATATTGGCAAGGTGGGCCGGGTTGGTTATGGGCTGCCAGTCTTCATCAACCCCTGTAACATTGGCGTACTGGAATCCAAAGCGGACCGACTCCCATAAAAAGGCCTCCACCAGCCTGCTGTTGCCGCGCTTGAAGACCTCGGTCCCGAGAACCTGGATGCACTGGAGGGAGGTATGGGGATACTTGCGGACATTTGCCTGGAGCAGCTGGAATGTGGTGAGCAGAAAGTTCTCTATCTCTTCAAAGGTCTGGCGCCTGATAAGCAGGACCAGGCTGCGGTTTATTTCCCGTATGGTTTCTTCATGGATCAGGGCAAGTCCCGAGGTTTCCATGATGTGGAACAGGAATATCAGCTTGCGGTTTTCACCGAACCGGTCAATTTGCTCTGGCTGTTCAGCGGCCACCAGGGCAGACTGCTGCTCCTCATTCAGTTTTTCCGGAACAGCCTTGTACATCCGCACGATATCCATATGGGAAGGCAGCTCTAAAATGACACCTAAGGCCTGGCGGGGATCTGAATTAATGTCTGTTCCGTTCAGGGTGCCAAGGTGTTTTTTCAGCTGTTTATGGGAGATGGCATTGAACAGTTGCCCGGCCTGCCAGCCCTTGCAGATATCGCCGCACTCTTCAGTAAACCAGGCCAGCGGGTCTTTTTCACTCATCCAGTATTCATAATTCATGGTAAAGACACGCTTCATCAAGTCTGCCAGGGGCTTAAAATCGTAAGATGTCTCCCCTTTTTCAAGTTTCAGAAGATGTTGCGCTATTCTTTTCATGGGATGCTGGCCCTGCACCATGAATAGTATGACCTCGTCATCAAGATTCCGCAGGCGCAAAAAAAGCAGGGCCAGGGGCTTTTCATAGCGGATAAGGAATTCCTGGTCCAAGAGGCTGATCAGCCTGTCTGTGTAAGCCAGCATGCTTTCTATGGTCTGAACCAGCAGGGTACTGTTCTTTCTGGAGTCGATGAGTGCCTGGCAAAAAATTACCATGAAGCGGTCAAAGGCCTCAGGTCCTTTTTCATGCTTGAAATAATGGGTGATGTTTTTCAGGGCAAAGGCGCGCACCCTTGGGACCAGCATTTTCCAGTTACGATAGGGGTGGCACACCTCATAGAGCAGGTCATGCAGGTTCTTGCTGATACCCTTGTAATTCTCGACAATCTCTTCCAGGACGAGCAGGGAAGGGTCAATTGTCACTTCATCTGTTGCGGTTTCAAGCAGGTTTGCCCTGAGTGCATCAGAGTCAATGGCTGGGGTGTCGATAGCTGTTTGGTCTTGTGTGGCCATAAATAAGAAACACTGATGCCTTTAAATGGGCCTGTTTGCCTCCATGTGCAGGATGAGATCAAGAACACGGTTTGAATATCCCCATTCGTTGTCATACCAGGCCAACACCTTGACCAGCGTCCCATCGATCACCTTGGTGGAGTCTGCATCAACAACTGAAGAATGGGGGTTGCCCTGATAATCAATGGATACCAGCGGCTCTTCCGAGTAACCGAGGTAACGGCTGACCCCTTCTTTCAGGGCCTGGTTCACCTCAGGGACCGTAGTCTCCCTTTCCACTTCCATGACTGCATCGACCAGGGAGACGTTTGGGGTCGGAACGCGGACTGACAGGCCGTCAAACTTCCCTTTCAACTCGGGAATAACCAGTGCTAAGGCGCTTGCCGCTCCTGTTTTGGTCGGGATCATTGAAAGGGCCGCTGCTCTGGCCCGCCGTAGATCGCTATGGGGAAAATCGAGGATTCTCTGGTCATTGGTATAGGCATGGATAGTGTTCATCAGTCCGTGCTTAATGCCGAAACGATCCAGGATAACCCGGACCATAGGAGCAAGGCAGTTTGTCGTACATGAAGCATTGGACACCACATGATGCTCGGTCGGGTCATACTCATCCTCATTGACACCCATGACAATGGTTTTGACATCCCCCTTTGCAGGAGCGGATATGACAACCTTTTTCGCCCCCGCCTCAATGTGGGCCTGGGCCTTGTCCATGGCATTGAAACGTCCGGTGGATTCGATGACATATTCCACCCCCAGGCTGCCCCAAGGGATATCGTAGGGTTCCCTATGACTGAAGGCCTCGATGTGGTGGCCGTTAACAATAATACTACGCTCGTCAGCCTTCACTTCCCTGTCGTATACACCCATTACGGAATCATACTTGAGTAGGTGGGCCAGGGTCTTATTATCGGTAAGGTCGTTGATGCCGACAATCTCAATATCGGCAAAAACATCATCTTTGCCGGCAGCCCGGAAAATGGACCTGCCGATCCTGCCAAATCCGTTGATGCCAACTCTTATAGTCATAACGCAACCTCCTTCCTGGACTTTTCAAAATTTACTGCGCTTGGAGATAGTGTGTTATAAATAATCTCACAATGCTCATTTATCATGTATAAATTAAGCTTGCTCGACTATTGTGGCATACTCTCGCCGGCGCTCGGTATATTTTTTTAAAATCAGGCGATATTAAATTTTAATATAGGTTCAATCTAATACACGTTTTCAATGTAACATATTCCTTGCCTTTTCATAGAGTGCAAGGTAACGCTGGACAACCTTGTCCCAGGTATATTTTTGCCTGATCCGTTTTGCTGCTGCCTCCTGCATGTTCAAAATTTCTTCCGGTGCTTCTTTAAAAACGGTCACAGCATGAAGCATCGCTGCAAGTAAGGCAGCAGATGAGTAATCTTTAAAGGCAAAGCCGGTAACCCCATCTTCGACTTTAACCAACCCGCCCACGTGATGGACAATGGGCAGATTGCCCGCCAGTTGGGCAATATAATCCGTAAGACCGCAGGGTTCATACTTGGACGGGATAAGAAAAAAATCACCAGCTGCATAAACCTGGTTGGCAATAAGTGAGTCATAGCCGAGCAGCAAGCATATCCGCCCCTCATTTTCATTTTTCTTTGCCAGGCTGGACAGGCTCTGTTCAAAATCCTTTGCCCCGCTTCCCAGGATAAGCACCTGGAATTCACAGTCTGACTGCAAGAGTGTTTCCAGGGCCGGCAGCAGTATATCCACCCCTTTCTGCGGGGTCAGCCTGCCTATGAGAGTAAAAAGCGGCTTGTTAGGATCATCTACCAGAGTGCCGGAGCGATTTATGCCTTTATGGCGCTGCTGTGCTAATGCCTGCAGTAAGTTATGCCTGCAGGCTTTTTTCCCTGCCAGATCACCTGTTGCCGGATTATAGGCGGCCGGCAGCCCCAATGCCTTTGGTCGGGTAGTGTCAAAATCTTCAGGGTTGAAGCCATTTGTAATCCCTTCGAGACGAATACCCCTGGTCATGAGGCGGTGACCCAGCCAGCCGGTAAGGGCATCATCGTCCGTTTCCCGCAGTTCCCTGGCATAATTCTCACTGACCGTGTTAAGAACCGCAAAGGCGGAGGCGGCCAGAAAAGGATCGAAAGACCCGGCAAGCAGGTTATTGTAGATGATATTATAGGGCAGCCCGCTTATAGCGCGGGCAAAAGGAAGATCCCGAACTTCCTGATGATGACCGTGACCCGCGTTGTGGATCGTAACAACTGCTGCTGTCGTAGAGAAATAATGGCGATACCCGGTGCCTTCGCGCAGCATGGCAGGAAGGATAGCCGTGTGTCCATCCTGGCAGTGAATGATGTCAGGCTTTTGCGCAAGGATGATCATGAGGTCCAGTGCGGTCTTCTGCAGGAGAACATTCATGGCAAAATAGTCAAAATGGCCGTTTCCCCGGACCTGGTATGGGTTGCTGGCTTCATCTTCAGCCGTATAGGTGTAAATGGATTTTTTTTCCCGGTAACGATCAGCATCCACCAGGTAAACCACCACACCATGCAGCGTCTTCTGCCATAAGGTCACTTTCTCACGCCGGTCTTCTGCAGTGTAGTTCATGTCCACTTCAAAAGCGAAAGGCTGCCTGGTAAACCCGAGCTTTTTGGGGTCCATAAAACCGTAACAGGGAAGGATCACAGTGACGGATTTTTTTAAGCGGACAAGAGCTTCCGCCAGCTGACGGCTGACATCCTTAACACCACCTGCACCAGCAAGAGAATCATATTCGCGGGTAAGCATCCAGATATTGTTAATACCTTGGCTCTGAATCTTTTTTGCCATTATCTTGTGATTTCCTGATAAATGAAAATGAATACGATCTTCACAAACACTACATTTTGCGCCGCCAGTTTTTTTTAATTCTCGATAGCCTTCTGGCGCAGAAGATGGTCTGCCAGGGCCAGGCAGACCATGGCCTCGCAAACGGGCACAATACGTGGTATGGCCGAAATGTCGTGGCGCCCGCCCACCTTGATTTTGACAGGCTCGTTGTCCAGGTTCATGGTATCCTGCTCGAGGCTAATAGAGGGAATGGGTTTGACAGCAGCCCGAACAATTATAGGATCACCATTTGATATGCCGGCCAGGATGCCTCCGGCATTATTTGTCCTGTATCCCTTCGGTGTTATGGCATCATTATTTTCAGAGCCGAGTAATTCCGCAGCCCTGAATCCGGCACCGATCTCCACTCCTTTGACCGCACCGATAGACATAAGGGCCTGGGCCAGAACAGCATCAAGCTTATCAAAGACCGGTTCACCAAGGCCGACCGGGCACCCTGCCGCCATGATTTCAACAACCCCGCCCAGCGAATCGCCTTTTTTTCTGACTGTGTTAATGAATTCTTCCATGAGAACGGCTGTTGCCATATCCGGGCAGTAAAGCCGGTTTTTCGTTATATCCTTCAAGTTCCGCCTGGAAGTGGAGACGTCTCCCAGGGCCACAGTATAGGCAATGACTGAAATATCATTTTCAGCCAGTACCTTTCGGGCCACAGCGCCAGCAGCAACCCGGGCGGCTGTTTCCCTGGCCGAAGCCCGGCCGCCGCCGCGGTGATCCCGGATGCCGTATTTTTTCAGGTAGGTAAGATCACCATGCCCGGGCCGGAATATGTCCTGCAGATGATCATATGCCTTGCTCTGGGCATCCTTGTTATAAATTATTAAGGAGATAGGTGTGCCTGTTGTAAGCCCTTCAAAAACTCCTGACAGGATTTCAACCTGGTCAGGTTCTCTGCGCGGGCTTTCACCGCCCCCCTTGCCCGGCCTTCTCTTATCCAGGTCATTCTGGATGTCTGTAACATCCAACTCCAGACCAGGGGGACAACCGTCAATAACAGCTCCCAGCGCAGAACCGTGCGATTCGCCCCAAGTGGTGACCCGAAATATTTTACCGAAGGTGTTTCCTGCCATGATCAATTTCCTTTTTTCAGCTCATCGACAATAATCTCTGCAACTTCTTCCGGGGTTTTATTATCCGTAGCAATAGCGAGATCAGAACTTTTTTCATACAGTGGCTGCCGTTCACTCAGGACCATAGCAATTTCATTTATGGTTCCCATTTCCGTGAGCGCGGGCCTCTGGTCTTCAGTATCATTGTCGGAGTCAAGCCGCAGGCAGATTGTTTTCACCTCGGCGGTCAGCCAGACGGTAAGCGCATTTTTACGCAATTTTGCCCAGGCGGTTTCATGCATGACAGAGCCACCGCCGGTAGCAATGACTTTATTTTTACTCCGGGCAAGCTCGAGAAGCATATCTTCCTCTTTCCTGCGAAAGAGGTCCCAGCCACCCCGGCCGACCATTTCTGCTATGGTTTCTCCCTGCCTTTTTTCGAGAGCCGTGTCCGTATCGATAAAATCAAAACCAAGCAGGTCAGCCAGGATTTTTCCTATGGAACTTTTGCCCGTTGCCCGATAACCGGTTAAAATTATCTTTTCCTTTTGTAATTTCATAGAAAAACTATTTAAGTTGTTTTCAGCCGGGGTGTCAAGCGAGGACTTGCCCTGAATAAAACTCGACAGAGGGGAGCAATGCATGAATGATGCAGGAATGATCCTTGCTGTAATGGCAGGGGTTTTGGTCGGAATAGGAGGGGCCCTGTTGTTACTGGCCGGGAAGAACAGACAGATCGCAGAACTGATGGGCGAGATCAAGGGTCGGGAAGAAGATGTTGCCGCGCAAAGAGAAAGGCTGGCAGGCGAAGCTGAGCGGCGAGCTGTTGCCGAAGAAAAAAGCTCCAGGGTCCCGGGACTGGAGGAGGGACTGGAACAGGCAAAGCAGGAAAATGGAGTTTTGCTGGCAAAATTGTCCGAGCTGGAGACCAGGCTTGAGGATGAACGCCGGAATGCTGCGGAAAAAATAGTCCTGCTGCAGGAAGCCAGGGAGCAGCTCAAGATGGAATTCCAGAATGTGGCCAACAAGATATTTGAAGATAAGAGCCAGAAATTTACAGAACAGAACAGGGAGAATATCGAGGGCGTGCTCAAGCCCATGCGGGAGCAGCTTTTAGATTTTAAGAAAAAGGTGGAAGATGTTTACGACAAGGAATCCAAAGACAGGGTCTCCCTGCTAAATGAGATCATCCACCTGAAAACCCTGAATGAGAGGATTAGCGAGGATGCGGTCAATCTGACCAATGCGCTCAAGGGGCAGAGCAAGACCCGTGGTGCCTGGGGTGAGATGATCCTTGAGAGGGTCCTGGAGGAATCAGGCCTGCAGAAGGGCCGGGAATATGAAGTGCAGACCATGTATGCCGGTGAGGAGGGCCAACGGCGACACCCCGACGTCATAGTGCACCTGCCCGAGGGCAAGGATATCGTCATCGATTCCAAGGTTTCCCTGACCGCCTATGAAAAATACTGTACAGCCGGGACAGATGAAAAAAGGGAGAAGCGCTTAAAAGAACACATCATATCAGTCAGGACCCATATAAAGGCATTAAGTGAGAAACGTTACGAGGAGCTGGAGGGCATCCGAACCCTTGATTTCGTCCTCATGTTTATGCCCATAGAAGGGGCCTTTTGGACAGCCATTGAATCTGAACAGGGACTGTTCAACGAGGCTTTTAATAAGAATATCATGCTGGTAAGTCCATCAACACTTTTGGCAACCCTGCGCATCATCAACAACATCTGGCGCTACGAGGACCAGAACAAAAATGCCCTGATCATCGCCAAAAAGGCAGGCGATCTCTTCGATAAGTTCGTTGGCTTTGTAGAGGTCCTTGATGATGTCGGGCAGAAAATTGACAAGGCCCGGGAATCATATCAAACCGCGCGCAAGCGGTTGATAGAAGGCAGGGGCAACCTGGTCCGGCGGACCACGGAGTTGCGGCAACTGGGGGTGAAGGCCCAGAAAGAGCTGCCCGAAGGGCTGGTCGTTCAGGCCCTGGAAGAGGAATAACAGCAGGCAGTCCACTTTAACTGAGAGGAAGCAGCCATATGATGCATGCTGACAGAGTCGGGCCTGTCTTGATTGTCGAGGATGACAGAAACACTGCAGCCCTGATTAAAACCTACCTGGAGAAAGAAGGGTTTCAGACTGCTGTGGTGCATGATGGTGAAGAGGCCTTGAACATGATCAAAACCTCTAATCCGGGGTTTGTTATTCTTGATATCATGCTGCCTAAAATTGATGGCTGGGAGGTTTGCCGTCGGCTGCGAAGTTTCTCGGATGTCCCTGTTTTAATGCTTACGGCCCGTGAAGAGGAAATCGACAGGGTCCTTGGATTGTCCCTGGGCGCAGATGATTATGTTGTAAAGCCTTTCAGCCCGCGGGAACTGCTGGAACGGGTGAAGGCCATCCTGCGCAGAGCTAGACCCGTGCAATCACCCAAAGTAAAGCTGCTATGCAAGGGAGGCCTGGTCCTGGACCCGGAGAAACTCAAGGTTACTCTGCATGGTAGGATAATTTCACTGACTTCCCATGAATATAAATTGCTGTATGCCCTGATGCGTTCCCCGGGGCGGGTATTTTCACGCTCAGAACTGCTCGATCATTTTTATCAGCACGGTGAAGTGGTAGTTGACCGGGTTATTGATGTGCATATAGGCAAGCTCAGGCAAAAGATTGAGATGGACCCGGCAAGACCGCAATATATCCAGACAGTGCGGGGTTTTGGTTACAGGTTTACCGACGAGGATGGGTCTAAATCAAAATGAAACAGCGGCTGCTCTGGAAATTGCTCCTGTTAAATATCGTACCGGTGATTGCCATCATAATCCTCGTGGTGTGGTTGGCCATCGACCAGTTGGCAGCAGGTTACTTTATGGCACTCATGGACAAATATGAGGTATCGCCAGATGATATTCACCAGATGTTCCTGACGGCCGTCCATCGTTATCTGCTTTGGGCCACAATAGCTGCCCTGGGCCTGGCTTTTATTATCAGCTATTTTCTCATGCGAAGAATTTTACAGCCGCTGTCCCAGATGTCGGTTATTACCCGGGAAGTCGCTAAAGGCAATTTTTCGGCCCGGGTCGAAGTTATATCCAAAGATGAGGTAGGCCAGCTTGGTATAGCCTTTAACCGTATGGCAGACAGTCTGGCCAAAGTTGAACAACTGCGTAAAACCATGGTTGCCGATGTGGCACATGAACTGCGGACACCCCTGACAAACCTGCGGGGATATCTTGAAGCACTGAATGATAAGGTACTGCCGCCCGCACCGGAAACCTTTGAGATGCTGCAGCAGGAAATAATGCGTTTGGTGAGTTTAGTTGAAAATCTTCAGCAGTTGGCGAAGGCTGATGCGGCCCGGGCCTTTCTGAAGCGTGAAAAACTCTCACTTGCAGAGGTGGTGGAGCAGATGCTTACTCTTTACCAGCCCCATTTCCAGGAGAAAAATATTACAGTTGAGAAGATTGTTCCTCCGGATGCTGGGTTTGTCATGGCTGACCGTGACAAGTTACTTCAGGCTGTGCGAAACCTTGTCGAAAACGCCTGGAAATACACGCCTCAAAACGGCAGGGTGACTATATCAATTCAACCCACCAAGGATACGGTCAAAGTGGTAATTTCCAATAACGGATTAGGTATTCCGGAGAATGACCTGCCGTTTATCTTCGAGAGATTCTTCCGGGCTGACCGTTCCAGGTCCCGTGATGCGGGTGGGGCCGGCATTGGCCTGGCAATAGTCAAGGAATTGATAGAAGCCCATGGCGGCCATGTGGGGGCCGAAAGCGATGGGAACGAAACACGGATTTGGTTCTCTCTGCCTACCTGATTGAAATTTCCCGCAGCCGCTTGCGCATTTGCAGAGCAACCGGCGGGAATCGCCATAGTATGCTAATCAAATTAGTTCGCATAGCTCGCCGGCAGATAAGTCTAAACTTCACAGAGCGCTGGGCAGGAGCCTGCTGGTCCTGTTCAAGTCGTCAAGACTCTGTAGATCTCAGGGAGACGCTGCGGTAGTTTGCGCACCTCATCCACAAAGATATAATTCACCTCGCCGTACATGTGGCTTATATAGTCATGTGCCTTTTTATCAATGGTTATGCAGAAGGGGTGGATGCCCGCTGCCTTGGCCTCTATCAAGGCATGGCGGGTGTCTTCTATGGCGTATTCCCCCTTGTAATCATCATAGTCTTCTGGCTTGCCGTCTGAAAGCGTCACGAGCAGGCGCACCCTTGCATCCACATCCTGCAGCAGTTTGACAGCATGGCGCAGCGGCGGGCCCATGCGGGTGTATTCCTGCGGCCCGATAGCAGCAATCCTGTTCTTGATCTCTTCGTTGTAAGGTTCAGCAAAATTCTTGACTTGGTAAAAATCCGAGCGCAGCCGCCGCATGCCTGAAAAGCCATAGATGGCAAAACGGTCGCCAAGCACCTGGAGCGCCTCGCCCATGAGGATAAGAGCCTCCTTGAGGGCCTGGTTGATCCAACCTTCGGTGGAGGACGACATATCCACCAGGAAGAGCACGGCAATATCGCGTTCATCACGCTGCAAACGGATGAACAAACGTTCGGACTCCGGTTTGCCGGCCCGGGTATCTGCAATGGATTCGATCAGGGCATCGAGGTCAATATCATCGCCGTCCCGTTGACGTTTTATAAAGCGTTCCTTGCTGCGCAGCATTTCGAATTGCTTTTTGAGTTGCCGTAGCAGTCCCTGATACTTATCAAGGGTGGAATCAACAAAAGTGCCCCTGATCGGCTGCAATTGTTTTTCACGGAGAATGCACCAGTCTTTCCTGAAACCATTCCGCCGGAAATCCCATTCATCATAGATCAGAGGAGCCGCGAGGCTTTCGCCTCCGGGACTGCATGCAACCGGCATGGAAGCTGCAGCCTGGCCGGCCATGCCCTGGGCAGCAGAAATGTAGTCATTGGGAATATGGCCCAGGTCAGCAACGATTTCTTCTGCAAGCTCGCGCAGCGGTTTTGGCAATTGTGTTTCCGGCCCCTCAAGGGTCAAAAAGCGGTTTGTCTCCATCTTTTCCTGGGTGCTGTCGCATGTATCTTGTTTTTTGGCTGGAAACAGGAGCATTCCGAGGCCTTCTTCGTCAGATAGTCCAGGGTGTTTGCCTTGCGAAGCACTTTGGTTGTCCGTCTCGTTTGCTGTTTTCCGGTCCGTTTGGAGCATGATAGATGCAAAGATCTTGACAAACTCTTCTTTGGCCAGAGCCCGGCGTCTGAGCATCCCTTTTCTGGCTTCAACAGGATTGAGCCTGCCCAAATAATAAACAGGGGGAACCTTTATATAGGTTTCTTTGGCCGGGCTGAGTATGGCATAGATTGCCGCTGTCTTGGCAGCGGAATCTGCGGCTGTTTCTGCCGGCCTTGTAAATTCGGCAAAAACACGGTCATAAAGAGGTTGCAAAGTGTTGCTTAATGCTGTTCCAGGTTTACCCGTGATAACATGTTGCGCCAGCATTTCCGCTATTTTGGAATGCATAGGAAATTCATGGTGCAAGGTGCGTGAAGCAGCAAGATCAGAGCGGATCTTTGCCGTATCCCGCCAGAGTCCTGGAAAGGCAGCAGCGATATAGTGTGACACCCTTTGTCCTTCAGCCGCTGTAAAAATATCTTCGGCAATATGAGGATGCGGGAAAAGGGGGAAGAACCCTTCAAGGCGGATGTGTTCCGAAACCGGGTCGGCCCCGTATGTATCTATAAGTTTTTGTATAAGTGCATGATTTACCGGCAGATCAAAGTCGTACGTTTCCTGCAGGAGAAAACCAAGCTGAAAGGTGACGATAAGTTTATAGAGTAGAAAGTTGTCTTCATCTAATGAGCACAGCGTCAACTTGTTCGGTAAATAAATGCATTCAGTGTCTGTATATATGCGGGGACCTGCGGCCAGGGTAATCTTGCGTTTAATTATGGACCGGGCATAAGGAGTTAGGCGCCTTGCGGCATCACTGAAATCAAAACCGGCCTCGCCCCGGATGCGGCAGAGAAAATTGGCTTCCACATCGTCCATGAAGTGCTGTGCAGCATGCAGGCCGTCTTTTTCATAGATATCGAGAAGAGCTCCAACCCATTGACTCAAGCGCTCAGGGGGAAGACAGCCCATGGCATTTCCGGCAGATGTGAGATAGGAATAGCACAGGGAATGGCTCACTGACCATATTGCAGGAATCTGTGAAAGGATTAATTCCTGGAGTTCAGCGGGGAGTTCAGTGATATTTCCCAGATGCTCCTCAATTTCCCAGCTATTTGGAGGGTGTGAGGGCACCAGCGTAAAAAAGCTCTGCTTGAGTTCTGTAATATTCATCAAGAGTTTGAATCAGAAAAGAGAATTGACCATCTCGTTTATCGAGGCCAGCAACTCGTGATCGTCGGTCAGGGTTTCACTGACAGCAGCACGACAGGCACGCCTTGATGCCATGCCGCTTTGCATGAGTTTGCCTGCATGGATCAACAGCCTGGTGCTTGCACCCTCAGCCAGTCCGGCATCCTTGAGGTTTCTGGTCATGGCCCCAAGACGCACAAGAACTGCAGCGGTTGCTATGTCAACACCGGATTCATGCTGCACGATGTCGGTTTCCAGTTCCTGTTCAGGATAGTTGAATTCCAGGGAGATGAAGCGCTGTCGTGTGGACTGCTTGAGATCCTTAAGAACGCTCTGGTAGCCAGGATTATACGAAATTGCCAGCATGAACTGGGGAGGTGCGTGGAGAAGCTCCCCGAGTTTTTCAATCGGCAGTTCACGTCTGTCGTCGGCCAGGGGATGGATCACCACTGTCGTGTCCTTGCGGGCCTCGACAATTTCATCCAGGTAGCAGATGGCTCCGCTCCTCACTGCCATGGTAAGCGGCCCGTCAACCCAGACTGCCTCACCTCCCTTTACCAGGTAGCGGCCTACCAGGTCGCTTGTAGAAAGATCATCATGGCAGGAGACTGTTACCAGGGGGCGCTGCAGCTTCCAGGCAAGATGCTGCATGAAGCGGGTCTTGCCGCAGCCTGTCGGGCCCTTTAAAAGCAGCGGAATTGTATGATTATAAGCTGCTTCAGCAATGTCAAGTTCATCTTCCTGGGCAAGGTAGAACGGTTCTTCTGTTATCATATATTCTGTCAGGTGCTGCATGGTCCCTCCAATAGTGTTTTGGGAAAACAGTAAGAATTATTTTCATTTTTACAACTCAATGTTTTGCCAGGACAGCAACACTTTCCTGGGAGCAAAATGACAACCCATAACCGCCACAATGTGGCAGTTATGCAGTTGATTTCATTCAAATTGTTACGATCAATATCCTTTCCGAAGTGAAGAATATTCTTTATTTATTTTGTACTTCGGGTAGTTTTTTAACAGTTGCAATTTGGAGGTAGTTTGAATGAAAAAGTATTTAGCAGCAGCGGCCCTTGTCTGGGCAATTGGGATGGGCACCATTACCTTGGCGAATGGGCGCGGGAATTATGGGTATGGCCCCGGTCCCGGTTATGGTGATTGTGGTGGCGTCCGGTATTGTGAAAACGGGTTCTTTTCCGGGCAAACAAAGATAGATATTCACACGTCGTTTCAGGGCATATATTCCCGGTTGATGCGAACCCCGCCATATACACCAATTAAACTTCCTATAAAGCTGAGAAGATAAGCGGCCATGAGACCAAACCTGGCACCCAGCCACCAGCCTATCCAGCTGAAAAGTGAAACACAGAGTATGATAATCACGGTCTTCATATTCATTCCCGCCTGGTAAAAAAGAGGTCGCCAGACAGTTCAAGTCCATTGGTGGATCTGTTTATGTTGCAGGCGCAAGTTCTGAGGTGCAGTTAGGGCAGCGGCTGGCCTTGATCGCAATGGTTGACAAGCAGAATGGGCATTCCTTGGTGGTTGGTTCCGCGGGGGGTGCCTCTTCCTCGCGTTTCAGGCTGTTTATGCCTTTGATAAGCATGAACACTGCAAAGGCGACGATTAAAAAACTGATAACAGCATTAAAAAATAACCCGTAGTTGACTGTGACCGCTCCAGCGGTTTGCGCGTCGGCCAGTGCGGTATAGGGCGCAGCGCCCTTGGCACCCTC
>Ga0210119_1000104_pt1 | contig 19000 bp, 15 predicted proteins | sample China_Bullhead_C_2_FD_184859 | JGI IMG/M metagenome (GOLD analysis project Ga0210119, IMG submission 184859) | Wetland microbial communities from San Francisco Bay, California, USA, that impact long-term carbon sequestration -... | ecosystem: Environmental > Aquatic > Marine > Wetlands ... | reverse complement strand
GGCCATGAATAAGTGATAAAGTGTTATTAGAACTTATATGGGCGAAGTATCCACCAGTAATGTTGTATTTGGTTTCACTGCTGTCTCATAGTTTTGAAAACAATAAAAACTGCCTACAGTCAAGGGATTGAGAGTCAGGCGGTTTAAAAAGTTCGATTAAATTGCGTCGTTCAAACAAATTCAACTGTAATAATCGCAGCATTTGCTGCATGGAAAGACCCAGTTGGGCCTTGAATTTCAGGAAGGCAAGAAGGAGATAAACGCACAAAGCGATCCAGATCTGAGTAAGTACCGCGTTATGCGATGTGCCAAGGAACGTTTTGATTTTCAGGTTCTGCTTGATCCATTTGAAAAAGAGTTCGATCTGCCAGCGTTCCTTGTAGAGATCAGCGATGGTCTTGGCATCCAGGTGATCGGCATTGGTGACATAAGCGAGATAAATTCAGGCAAGTAGCCTTCACCGTCAAGTCCGACATGTATTTTAACAGCGCCTTTGGCCTTGCGGAACTTGGCCCAGGGGAACACGGAGAGGCAAAGATCAACAACCGTGGCATCAAGCAGGTAAAGCTTACCGTTGAACTTGAACCTATGTTTGGGAGCAAACTGGCGGCAACGCTTCAGCAGTTTATTGAAAATGGCCTCATACAAGACTGCCGGCTGTTTTTCATTAACCCGGGCCAATGTGGCCCGTGAACATGGCTTGATCGTCAGATGGTACAATTTGTTTGTCTGGGCTGATACGTTCATGACCAGATCCCGTAGGCTTTTCCGACCGGATAACTGGCCGATGAACATAGCTATAAACTGGGTCCAGCGGTTGAAGGACCGGAATTTCTGACCCACATGATAATCTTTGGCAAGGGACTCAAATTCATGTCGAGGAAAAATTTCAATAATTTGTCGTAAAATTGTGCAAAGAGATCGCTGATATTTTGCGTCAGATAGCTGATAAGATCGAAACCGGCACCATGACCCTGATACAAAGTGGCAATGAAACCATTCTCGATTTCCCTCAGAGCGATTATAGAGATGAAAGTTGAAGAGGAACAGGGCAGGAAATTAAAAAAATCCTTTGAAATAGAACTGGAATGGATTCCAGGCGAAGCTCAAGAAGGTGGTGCAACAATCCTCTAGCAAATATATAGGCTTGATTTTATAGTTAACATTGCCAGGACAAATATAAACTCTGATTACAGCCGAAAATAGTTTCTATTGTGGCAAGATATATGTATTTTATCTCTTTAAAACTCTTCTTAAAGGAGTCTCACATGAGATACCTTATACTATTGATCAGTCTTATCTTTACAGCCTCCTGTTCTTTCGAAAGGCCCATTGTTCATATGGTAGATGACCAAGTAAAACCTTTCGAGATAGAACCGTGCAATGAATTGAATTCTTTAAAAGAAAGTCTTGAACACGAAGATTATACAGAAGTTAAAGATGATTTTGATATCGCAGAATTGGGTGAGAGTTTTAATGGAACGGTAGTAGTCAAACATCCAGATGGTAAGATTAAATTAGTTAGGAAGCTGGTAAACGGTAAAGTTGTAATAAGTGAATCCTTTGATGAGAATGGTATAATATCGTATTCTACACACATCAAAGAAAATCACACTCATATGAAAAATTATAAGAGAGGAATTATCTCAACCGAAAATATAACTCATAAGAATTTACTAATTGATAAAGATTATAATGACATTGGCGAACTTGATCACATTATAGTTTATATGGCAGGAGGTAAAATCTGTTGTCAAGACTTTGAGAATGGCAACTTGTTGGAGGAATACTATTATCATATAGCAAAAGGCGATTTAATTTTAAATGGAACCTACACGAAATTTTATCCTAAAGGTGGTCCTATAAGGCTAGAAGGGTATTACAAAAACGGCAAGAAGGATGGAGCTTTTATTACTAGAAGCTATGATGGAAAGATAATAGATACTATCGCGTATAAAGATGATATCCCCGTTGAGTAAGGCAAAATTTCAGTTAAAGCATACAGGCTCTCTTTCTAAACCAAAACATAAACCTGTTGTAAACAAATTCTAAAAAGCAAGTTTATGACTTACGATATCTGCTGATATGTCTGACAGTGTCAAGCAGAAAAGACCTATCCATTGCCCCCTGTTTCATGGGGGTTTTCATTTCATATTTTAGGTATTGGCGATTTTCGGTTGCTGCTATATCTCTACAGTTGTGAATCGTTCCTGAATTATAAAGATATCCACTATAAAGTCTCTCCATGCGGGAGGCTTTTTTCTTGTTCAAGTTGACATTGCCAGTGGTTATCTTGGATGGTAAAAGAACTCTAAGTGATTAAAGCTTGTGGCAGGTAATCTTTATAAAAATTGTAAAAAGCAATATGGATAATGAAAGTGACAAATTGTCATTACTTGGCAAATTAAAACTGTTTTTAGCTGCTTTGGGAGTTAGTCTGAATTTTATATACCTCTTAGTTATTATTGCTTTTCCTCTGTCGATACCAATAATATTTTTTGTTTTAGCTGCCTTGGGAGTTAGTCTGAAATTAATATTCTTGTTAGCTATCTTTATTTTTCCTGTGTCGATACCAATAATCTTTTTTTTAAATGATGGACTGTTTTCCCCCCCTAAAGAAATAGTTGTAAATTCAAATGGAGAGATACCTGGATTGTTAAGGAGGTTGTCTGAAAAAATTCATGGGGATAAATTTTGGGAAAGTCAATTAACTAAAATCCGTAATGAAATCATTAAAGAGGAGTCAATACCTTTTGAGCAAGCTAGAAGAAAAAAAGAATCTGAAGAAATGATGAAAAAAGTTTATGCGGAAAATCCTAGTTTGAGACCCAAGCTTACTCTTGCAGAAAAGTTAAGAAGGCGTGCGGATGAATTAGAAAAAAAAGAATCTGAACGACATATTGAAAAATTAAGACAGGAACGTATAAAAAATTTAAATGAAATAAAGCAGTTTATTGAAAGAAAATTGGGATCCCGATAGTATTTAATAATAATGAAAGATTACTAATGATATTTAGACGCTAACAAATAGAAAATACTGCCTCTTGTCCCCTGTTTTATCGGGGGTTTTCATTACATATGCAGGAATAAACGATTGATGATAGCTGCTTCTATCAATTGACACTCCTGAATGATTCCTAAATTATCAAGATGTACAGAGGATATGTGGACTGGTTGTATTCTTTATTCTTGAACCTGAGTACAATTTTAATTTTCTATTTCTTGCCCCCCAATAGCTGCAATCTGTTCTGAGTCATCATACTCTGCAAAAACAAGATATCTTTCGGGACCACCTGGAACCACTGCATCAAATGGATAGCAAGTAACCAATGTGAGAAGAGGAAAATCCGTCTCAATATTCATATCGAGGACCGCTTCATCAATTATCTGCGTGGCAACTACCATAAAGGGCACCGTGCTGCCATCCTTCGTCTGCATTGCGATTCTGTCTCCTCCCCTTAATCTTTCAAGAAAACGGAATGAAGTGTCACGGTGACCGCTGATTATAGAGTTACCTGGCTGGCCGGGAAGGGAGCTCAGCGTCATGTGACCGGGCCCGAAGGCCAGCACATTTCCTGAGTCCCCTTCCAGTACGACCAGATCTATTTCATGTTCAGGTACTATCATTCTGGCAACAGGCCAGGTATCTGCCCATGGCCAGGGTTTTGTTGTTTCTCCCTTTTCTATGGTCTCCTGCCAGGATGAGCGGAGGAGGTATTTGGCAAGCCCTGCCTTGGCATGGATATATGTTCCTTTCCCGGTCAAGCAGAGCCCGGTTAGAAAGAGGGTGAGGGCGACATATCTAATGAGTTTGGCCTTCAGCATGACCTTTACCTTTCCCTGGCAGCCAGGAACCAGACAATGAGGGATAACAACAGGGCAAGAGCGCCCAGAATAAAGCAAAGCTCAGCGACAGTGGCTGTTTGTGGCAGATCGAAAACCTTGTTGTACTGCCAGCCTTTTGGCATATTTGTCTTTGCCATTTTACTGTTCATGTTTTCGTGTTCCGGCCTGGATGGCGTCACGTCTACGGCAACAAGGCTTGTGTATTTACTGACCAGATGATGCTGCAGGGCAGTTTCAAGGACATTTTTTCTAACCTCATCTTGGTCTGCCCCACCATCGAGTGAGTCCATCAACGATTTTATCTTCTGTCGTGCCCAGAGAATTGAAATGCCATCACTTCCTCCTGCTGTCCTGGATTTTATCTCTGCTTCCCAGTATCTGCCGGCATAGTATCCTGACAATAAAAATTGCTCCGGAACATTTTCAGTACTGGCAACAAGTGTCAGTGGCTCACCAAGATAAAGATCAGGAATTGGATCAGGGAACATTTCCATTTCAGCCTGGTTTGAGATGGAAAGTCTTACATCTGTAAGCATAGGATTTTCCAGTTTGGTGTAAAGTTCCTCCATGCGTTCCTGCACCTCTTTGACATCACCGATGTATGTAAAAGTCCCTTTCCCGCGCTCTGCGATGTTACGCATGAAATAACTGTTCGGCGCCGAGCCGATGCCTATGGTGAAAATCCGGCTGTCCCCTAAGCGCTCTCTCACAGTCTGCAAGAGCTGCTGCTCATTGCCTACTGACCCGTCTGTCATGAAGATCACCTGACGGATCCGGTTGAGGTTCTTGCTCCCATCTAACGCTTCATACAAAGCCGGTTCGATTTCAGTACCACCTGTCGCTTCAAGCCTCTTAATAAAATGAAGTGCCTTTTGGATATGCTCCTTGGTGCCAGTCATGGGATAGTTGAAGAATCTGTCTACAATGTCATTAAAGGTGATGATGTTGAACCGATCTTCGGGTTGCAACCTTGAGACCGCAAAGACTAGTGCGTCTTTTGCCTGTCTAATTGAAGGCCCTGCCATAGAGCCCGAGACATCGACCACAAAAATCACTTCCCTGGGGATATGATAATCTGTGACACTATTCTCAGCCGGTGGCATGACCATGAGATAGATAAAGTTTTCACCTTTCTTTTCCTCTGCAAAAAGGGCTGCCTGTGGAGCTCTTCCCTTATCAGGAGCCCACTCCAGAACAAAATCCTGATCCGCCACCGCCCAGGTATTGTTCAGGCGTATCTCGGCTACCTCATCATTGATATAGTTGATATCAACCGCATGATAGAGGCTTTGTAGCTTGGCGAGGTTGAAGCCCGGATCAAGAATGACCTCCAGGGAAACTGGATTGTCAGGGTCTTGTCCGGGCTCAACCACCGGGGGAGAGATGCGGGGCGCATCCGGGACTTCGGTGGTGGCGAAGGCCCAGCCTGATAAATTAAACTCGTCAAATCTGTTTTCATTTCCGGTTTGCTGTCCAGGAATATATCTTGGGCCCACTACCGTGGGAAAACGCAGGGAGAAAAGACCATTGTCTAGCCGGACAGTTTGTTGGTATTCAAGCTCTACCTTTATGACTTCATGCGGCCCTATGTTAGCCACTGACATCATGAATATGTTGGGACGCTCCTGCTCCAGGAGAGATGCTTTTTTGCCTTCCTTTTTCGCCTGGGAATAGACTTTCTTTGCCTCTTCCCTTTCCTTGATAACCCCTTCAATGACCCTGTCGCCCACATCCATTGTCAGGTGACTGACCGCCGCATCTTCAGGCAGTGGGAACACATAAACTCCTTCGAGCCATTCATCACCCGGGTTCTCAAATTCCTGGATCACCCTGGCATAGGCAACCATGCCGGTGATCTCGATTTTCACATCCGTGTTTAATTGTGGGGCTGAAACATATTGACCGGATTTGACACTTTTAAAGAGTAGGCTACCCTCGCGGACCCCTGAAGGTTTCATGTGAGTTTCATTCTGAGGCAGCATGGAAGACTCTGCTTGAGCCGGGAACATAATTGACAGCACAACAAATATGAAAGAGGTGACAAGGAATGCAGCGATAAGAAAAACACCTGGGTCCCAATAGCTGGAAAGTGTTTGCTTGAATGATCTTTTCTGCCTTTTGTGATTGGAAAAATCGTTTGCTGTTAGCATTGAGTTCCCCCCCCATATAATTTTTTTGAAAATGCCACTCCTGGGGACAGACTTTAAAGGGTGAAAGTGACTATGCAGTGAAAAAATCCTGACAATGTGAGGACAGAAAATGATGAATTATGACAGCACCTGTTCAGTGTGAGAAAATTGCTGTAATATGATGTAGTGAAAAATTGAGTGGGGGGAATATGTCGCGCCATATTGCAATAGTTGAAGATGATGAAGAACTCCGGCGTAATTATGCGGAAGCGCTCAGCCGTGATGGATACGAAGTGAGATCCTACGGAAGCCGGGCTGAGGCTGAAAAAGCCTTTGCCGCTGAACTTCCCGACATGGCCATACTTGACATCATGCTCGAAGATGAGCGTGAAGGCGGTTTTGAGCTCTGCAGGTTTCTGCGTGCAAAATCAGCGGTGCTGCCGATTATTTTTCTGACGGCCCTTACCAGTGATGTGGACAGGGTGTCCGGCCTCAGGCTCGGGGCGACGGATTATCTTTTCAAGAATATGACCACCCTTGAATTTCTGTCTGTCAGGGTAAGATCATTCTTCAACATGATTGATGCTTGGAAAAAACCGGTTGATACAGAAAAACGTTTGAAGGTAGGACGTCTGACTGTTGATGAGGACCGGATGGAGGTAACATGGGCCGGAAGATCGGTGAGTCTCACATTGACGGAATACTGGATTCTGCATGAACTGGTTAAACGCCCGGGAAACCCGAAGAATCACAGCCAACTTATGGTAGCTGCCCAGACAGTTGTCACGGATAATGCAATAGCCGCTTACATCAGGCGGATTCGTGACAAGTTCAGGGAAATTGATCCGGAATTCTCCTATATCAAGACAGCATACGGCATGGGCTACCGTTGGGTGGATACGGGATGAAACGTTTTTTTTCATTACGGGTCAAGCTGGCCCTGGTCTCAGTTCTGCTCCTGGCAATTCCTCTTATAGGCTTCTGGTATGCTGCACAGATGCAAGCTTATCTGCTTTTTGCTCATGAACAGGCTCTGTCGCTTACCGCCAGGGCAGTTGCCACCATATTGAATGAGCGTCCTGATCTTTTTGAAACCAATATCCTCCAGTCATTTGATGAGCAGAAGGAAGTCCACGCATACCTTATCAATAACAAAATAACCCTGGACGGTCTCACGCATGATTGGAGTGATCTCCTGGGACAGGCGAAATACTATGGTTTTGACAATGTCCTTGAAAATTATGGAATTTATGAGGATGCCACACTGAACTTCAAACACCTTATTGCCAAAGGTGACAATTACTACTATGTCCTGTTCATGGTCAATGATGAGAGCGTTGTTTTTCGTGATAGAACCTATGCCGGCCTGAACAGGAGTGATCATCTGCAGATTGCTGTGCAGGGTAAATACGAAGGGCAGCATGATCTTTATTTTCTCTCACCGTATGCGAGCGGTTTTGTTAACGGTCATCTGATGCGCAAAGACCCGCTGAACTTTGTTCCTGAAAGATATGAACCTGCTATCTGGGGATACTGGCGTGAAACTGTGGGCGGCTATATTATTGAGATCCGTCTACCAGTGGCCATGGTGAAAAATAATAGGATATCCTTTGCCATTGCAGACGTTGACGATCCTGTAACCAGAAAGCTCAATACAGTTGTGGGTACAAGTGGCACCAGACAATCCTCTGATCTTGGTTTTCTTTTGGTCCGCTCACAGATGCTGGAAAGCATCATATCCGCGTTGCACAGCCCATCAGCTAGAATAAGGGTCTTTGACAGCCGTTACCGGCAGCGGGCAAGTGTCGGGCAATACTACGGCGAATCCGATCGGTTCTTGATCGAAGGACAGAATGACTTTTCCTGGAAAAGTCTGCTGAAGCCTATTTATGCCTTTTTCTCAGACAGGTATAAAGAGGAGTTTTCCAAGGATCCGAAATATTTGACACAGATTGAGGATCAGGATCTGAAAAGATTTTTTAAAAAGGGGCAAGCCTTTACCTTAAGACGTTCAGTGCCGGAATCAGACGCGGAAATACTGATTGCAGGGGAGCCCATCAGATATGGCAATAAAGTGATGGGAACAATCCTGGTTGAGCGGGCTACAAACAACATACTTACAGAGAAAAACAGGATAATTGAAAAAACCATTAACATAACTTTAGTGGTTTTTTTCCTCGGCGGGTTTGTACTCATTGCTTTTGCCTCACGGCTCTCTTCCAGGATCAGACAACTTGCGCGCCAGACCGAAGATGCAATCGGGTCGGATGGCAGAATCCAGGATAATTTCAAGGCTTCAAATGCACAGGATGAGCTTGGTGATTTATCCCGCAGGTTTGCAATTATGCTCAGGGAATTAAAAGAGTACAGCACATATCAGGAAAAAATGGCAGACAACCTGGAGCATGAGATACGCACCCCGATAGCCGGCATCAGCGCCTCTATCGCCAACCTCGAAAAGAAGATTATCACTGGCGATACCGAGGTGCGGAACCATCTTTCAGGCATTAAGGAAAATCTCAGGCGGATAGAGTCCATGATGACCAGTATACGCGAAGCGACACAGCTTAAAGATGCTTTAAAACTGGATGAGCAAACTGACTTCGATCTGAAAGAGGCTCTCACCGTCTGGGTCAGAGATGGTTACAGGCAGACATTTTTCGAAAACAGCTTTGTGCTGAAATTTCCTGAAGAGCCGGTATCGGCTTATGGAGACCCGAGACGTATCAGGCAAATGCTGGACAAACTCATCGAAAATGCCGCTGATTTCAGCCCTGTTGATAAACCGATAGCAATTGAACTTACTATAGAAGACTCGCATGTTGTGATAAGAGTTGTCAATGAGGGGTCAGAACTTCCCACGGAAATGCAGGGCCAGATCTTCGACTCCATGGTGTCATTACGCCGTAAGTCAGATACGAAATCACACATGGGACTTGGCCTCTATGTGGCCAAGGTGATCGCAGAGTTTCACGCAGGGACTATTCGTGCTGAAAATAGAAAAGACGGGGTGGCTGGGGCTGTTTTCGTAATAACATTACCTCTCCACATGACAAATATTGAAAGAGGTTAGGAAGGGTTTCAATTTCTGCCATCTCTTTTGACTTGTGAATCATTCTTAGATTGTTAAGGTGTTCAATGGCAACCTTGACTGGTCATGTTGTTCCTGATTGTCAAGATTGTGGCAAGACATCTTGACTCTTTGATACATATACCCAGAAATGGCTCATTCGCACTTCATACCGCCGTTAACCCAAGCCATGACTTGGGTTTTCCATTCTTCCATGCCGCCCTTAACCAGGTTGGCTTCTTGTTTTTTTAAAGGCAGTTTGCCGCTATTAGGGGTGGCCCCTTCAATAGCCCAAAGCACGCGTGGGTCGTTGAATAGATGGTTTTCCATTTGGGTTGCCAGTAAATCGTCGCTCTTGAATTTGGCATGGAGAGCTTCCTTGATTTCTTCACAGGTTTCCTTCGCGTCCATGCCTGAGAGATAAAGCCCCGGCATGGCGAACCAGTCTGCTGTGTGTTCAAAACCGGTGACTTTCTGGTTATGGCATTTTTGACAACGGTTTACGTCACGGCGTTTGGCATGGGAGTTGAAATATAGCCCATCTTTATCCTGTTCATGAAAATCGTGACAGGTGGTGCACGCTTTGACCTGAAATTTGGCGTACAGATTGGTGCTAAACAGGGTGTCATCGGCATGGGCAACGCTAAAAGCAAGGAGCAGCAAAATCGTGCAAGCATATTTTGTGATATTTTTAAACATTTTCCCTCCTGTTGTATATAGTATGTCTTCTTACTGCCATTTTCGGCGTGCTTTCTTCAATTCTGGTCTGGTTGAGCGTTTGGTTCACTGTGATCTGCCCCCTCTAATCGGTCCACTTTGAATGTTAGTAGATTACTAAAGCATAGAAAACTTTTTATTAAAATAAAAAGTCAAGGTTTCTGCTGATATGTTTGACGGTGTCAAGTAGAAGAGACCTATCCATTGCCCTTTCTTGCCATGTTTTCCATTCATGCTTATTCTATCAACATAGAGCCCCACATCGGCCATCCTCGGCCATGACGAATTTTAGCCCAAAAATTCATATACCCTAAACACCCCATGGGGCTCTTCTTTGTCCTATATTATCTTGCTTGCCCCATTCTTCTTTTATCACCGTTACCCCTGTTTGGGGTTTTCATTTCATATGCAGGGCATTGGCTATTTAAGGTTTCTGCTATTCATTTACAGTCTTGAATGGTTCTCAAAGTATCAAAATGTATGGTGGTTATATGCACTCCCGAAAAGTTGTCAGATTTTGAAGAGGGGGTTAGGGGTTCATTAAATAAAGTGGGGGGGAAGTATTGTTCTAGCTGTTTGCAAACTAATTAGCATCACCAAGAAAATTTTAAACTGTGACACTTTTGTGACAGTCATTAATTTTTTTACGTATTTTTTTTCTATTGTTTCTTTTTTCGGAATGAACGATTTCAAATAGTTATGTAATATCAGGAGGGTAGGGCGGTCCCCTGGTTCGGTTTGGGGTTCAGGGGGCCGGAGGTTCAAATCCTCTCGTCTCGACCAGCAGTACCGAGGGTTTACAGCTTAGCTGTAGGCCCTTTTTTTTATTGAATGTTCCCTTAACTCCTCTCTGGTCCGGTAATCGTATGATTATTTTAAAATTTTTTAAAATATGGGAAGGAAAAAGAAGAATCAAAAAACTCCTGTATTTGGAGAATTTTTAGAAATATTCTTTAAATATCAGGATGTTATTTTTAAAAAATATTTCTTGTTTAAATTATATATTTAAACAAGAAGCCTCGATTAAGTGGTTTTTTAGTTCGTGGTTTATTGAATAAAAATGTTGAAACTACATTTGTAGCACTGGAATCGACCTTTTTGAAAGGCTTCTACCAGGGCAAAATTTTCCATGCAGCACAAATACAGGTCAAAGGTCAGGAGGTTGACCTGAAGATGATGCATGACGAACTTCGTGCTGTCGACAAAAACCTGCATGATTATGAAGCCGAATTAATCCATGATGATATCGGGCCCCGGCGGCGCAAAAAGCTGCTCGAGGAATTCAAAATCCTGACAGAGCAGCGCCGTTATTTATTAGACGAAATCGTCCAGCAGGAGGCCCTTCTGGAAACTTCGAGACAGAATCTCAGGGAAGTTATGATGCAAAACCCTTATTAGTGTCCTGGGCATCATACAAAAAATATAGAAGAAGAGATGCGGAGAAAACCGCGAATAATGAGGTGCCGACATTTTTTTTCATTGCCGGTGTTTTCATCGAAATATTTTTTTATTGCAAAGTATGTCACAAGTAGCCTATCCAGCTTTCATTTTATTTTTTCATGAAAGCATTGATCACCTCATTGATATTACAGAGACTATATGAATAAAAAACAGGCTGCATTCTGCTGACAGAAACTGATTTTTTGTAAAATATTGCTGCACTTGATTAATTACAGCACAACTTATTATATTCAATTAATTATATCTGCTTGCACATAACCCTCTAAAGTGCGAATACTTTAATGCAAGAGGTTGTTCGTATCGGTTTGCAACAGGCCTCCCGGTGAAATTATATTGTTGTCCGGGGGCTTTGGGGGATAGGGTAAATAATACAACACCACAGTGGAGGTCATTATGGGCCGGATATCATTTGAAAGCATTGCATCAGACGTTCGTTTTTTAAACCCCATGAAGGAGTTTGCCGAGGACGTCCAGACCCTGCAGATCCGCAAGGATCCGCTCCTGGGAGATACCAGTGTCTTCAACCCGGAACTGAAAGATAAGGCCCAGATATTTTTCGGTAAATGCGATCAGGAGCTCATCAAGAGCCTGGTTGAGGAGACGGCCAAGACCTGTTTTTTCTGCGGTGAGGCGGTAGCAAAAAGCACACCGCGGTTTATGCCTGATTTTTGCAGTACAGGGAGGATCAGGGTCGGTGAGGCGCTTCTTTTTCCCAATCTGTTTTCACTCGGCACCTATCACCCGGTCATCCGGCTCTGTGATGCGCATTTTCTGAAGCTTTCCGAATTCACCCCGGAGCTCATCAAAAACGGTTTCCTGGCAGCCCGGCAATTCATACGTATTGCCTATGCAAAAGATCCCGAGGTTGCCTATGCGGCGGTGACTGCAAATTATCTGTTTCCGGCAGGTGCAAGCCTTGTGCATCCCCACCTGCAGATGATTGCAACACCTATCCCATATTCATACCAGGCAAGAATGCTGGATGGCTGCAGCCGCTGGCAGCGCGAGAATGGGACATCCTATTTTGCCGATCTCATAGCAGAGGAGAAGGACGGCCCCAGGTATATCGGGCAGACCGGCTCCTGGCAGTGGCTTACACCCTTTTCGCCTCTGGGCAACAATGAAGTCATGGCGATCCACGAAGATTTGGGGGATCTTGATGCGCTGTCAGACGTTGATCTCAGCAATTTAGCGTCCGGTATTTCAAAAGTTCTCTCCCATTACGAGACTCTTGGTCATCTCAGTTACAATTACGCGCTCTATTCGGTCCGCAAAAACAAAAATGACGGGAGCTTTCGCGCACTCATCAAGATCATTACCCGGCAGAACCTGTATGCCAACTACCGTAACGACGATTATTTCCTGCAAAAGCTGCTGCAGTCGGAACTGATCATTACCCCGCCGGAAGAGTTGGCAGAACAGCTGCGTAAAAGTTTCAGGCCATGAAGAGAGAAGAAATAATAAAGGACAGGGGGAATATTTCGGGGCGTACTGCTGAAGCATGAGGTACATAGCTGACCTGCATATCCATTCACCCTTTTCCCGGGCAACGAGCAAATTGAGCAACCTGGCCGGTCTGGCTGCCTGGAGTGCTGTAAAAGGGATCGATGTCATCGGCACCGGCGACTTCACCCATCCCGGTTGGTTCCGGCAGCTGCGCGAAAACCTGCAACCCGCCGAGCCCGGATTTTTCAAGCTCAAGGAAGTTGATATTCCCCCCATTTTCGAGGCTCTTGCAAATGACAGGGCCCAAGCCTGCCGGTTCATCCTCACGGCCGAGATAAGTTCGATTTACAAAAGACACGGCTCTGTAAGAAAAATTCATACTATTCTCTTTGTGCCTGATTTTGCTTCTGCCTCCAGGATCAATGCGCGTTTGGCAACCATCGGCAACATTGAATCGGACGGCAGGCCCATCCTTGGACTTGATGCCCGTGATCTGCTTGAAATTGTCCTGGAGCTGGCCCCGGATGGTTTCCTGGTGCCGGCCCATATATGGACTCCCTGGTTTTCCCTCTTTGGTTCTAAATCGGGCTTTGATTCCATTGATGAGTGTTTCGGCGATTTGAGCAAATATGTTTTTGCCCTTGAAACCGGCCTGTCCTCAGACCCTGACATGAACCGCCTGGTTTCTGCCCTGGACCGTTTTTCCCTTATTTCAAATTCGGATTGTCATTCGCCCGGCAAACTCGGCCGGGAGGCCAACTTTTTCACCTGCGGCTTTAACTTCTTCTCCATGCGTGATGCCCTGAAAAATCCAGTTTTGGGAGGTTTTCAGGGAACCATTGAATTTTTTCCTGAAGAGGGCAAGTACCATCACGACGGCCATCGCAAATGCTCTATTAACCTGACGCCCCGTGAAACAAGGGAAATTAACGGTATTTGCCCGGTCTGCGGCAAGCCGCTTACCATTGGCGTCATGCACCGGGTGATGGAGCTCGCTGACCGGGAGAGTCCGTATTACCCGCCTAATTCACCAAAGTTTTACAGTCTCATCCCCCTTGCCGAGGTGCTTGGAGAAATATTTTCCAGGGGACCGGCAACAAAGACGGTTTTACAGGAGTATGCCAAACTCATCCGGATGTTTGATTCCGAGTTCAACCTGCTGCTCAATGTAGCCGTAGATGAGATCAGTGAACGCTATTCGCCCCTCCTGGGAGAGGCCGTAAAACGTATCCGCACAGGAAATGTTATCAGGAGGGCCGGTTTTGACGGCGAGTTCGGGGTTATAAAGGTTTTTGATGAGGGAGAACTCCAGAGGCTGCTTGGGCAGTTCTCCCTTTTTAAACCAGATAAAAAAGAGAAAAAACCGGATATTCCCCCCAAGCTATCCGGACTTGATTTTAATATGACCAAAAAGGAGAAACCTGCAGAGCGGTCAGAAAAATCCCTGAATGATGAGCAGAGGGCGGCTGTTGCAGCAAGCGGACACCATATAGTTGTTACCGCAGGACCCGGCACCGGGAAGACCCACACCCTGGTCACCAGGATAGAAAGACTGCTGCAGGATTCAAGCGTCAATCCTCAGGTTATTGCGGCGATCACGTTTACAAACCGGGCTGCAGAGCAAATGAGAGAGCGGCTGAGCGCAATGCCTGGCATAGATGTTGAGCAGCTCTTTATCGGGACCTTTCACGCTTTCTGCCTCGGGCTTCTGCGGCAGAAAGATAAAGAACTGACAGTGGTTGGAGAGGACCAGTGCCATAAAATCATGAAGAGGCTGTTTCATGCCCTGTCGCCGGCCGATTTAAAAAAGCTGAAACAAGAGCTCGAATCGCATTACCATCATTTTGCTGAAAGGGCAGGAGAGAATGCTGAAGAGGCAGCCACCCACAGGGTGAGGGCCTACCTTCACGAACTTGATCTGAGGCATGGAATTGATCTGGATGGCGTCATTCCGCACGTAGTACAGCGCCTCAAAACCGACGATGACTTTTTGCAGAGAACAAGCGCTGCACTCAAATACCTTTTTATTGACGAATTCCAGGATTTGAACAGGAGCCAGTATGAACTTGTGCGGATATTGGCCCAAAAGAGTTCTGTCTTTGCCATAGGCGATCCTGACCAGGCGATATACGGGTTTCGCGGCAGCAGCCCTGAATTCTTCCACCTGTTCATCAATGAATTTAACGCGGAGACCATATCCCTGGTCAGAAATTACCGCTCAGCAACAAGAATCCTCGAGGCCGCTGCTGCTGTTATTGCACACAATCACGGGACAGAGACAAAACATTCTGCAAAGCTCATCCCGGAGCATGCTGAACCCGGTGCCATAGAAGTGTATCAGGCGGTGTCACCCCAGGCAGAAGCTGAGTTTATTGTCCAGCGCATTGAAGAACTGATGGGCGGCATCAGTCATTTTTCAATTGATTCCGGGCGCGGCAGTAAAGATGAGGATACAGCTGCCAGAAGTTTCAAGGATTTTGCCATACTCTACCGCCTGTCACAACAGGCGGAAAACCTGCGGCAAGCGCTTGAGCGCAGGGGCATCCCATTCCAGATAGTCAATGTCAGGCCCTTTTTCATGCACAGGGATATCAGGCCGCTTTATTACTGGATTCGGGCTGCAGCAGACACCGGGACCGAGGGTGTTGAAACCGAGGTCTATATCCAGCTGTTGCGGACCTTTCCGGTTGTCGGCGAACACACCCTGGCATTACTGGAAAATCAGTTGCCGCTGGGAGAATGCCCGGATTTTTTCGGCCAGGCTGCCGACATAAAGCTGCCGAAAGCGGCAAGAGAGAGAATAGAGGACGTGCAGCGCCATCTGCTAGCTTTCAGGTCAGAGGCTGCGGAAAAGGGTCTGTCAGGTCCTGCCGCTGCTATTATGGAGTACCTGCGGATTAACGCAAAATCTGCAGATGCCCAGCGTTTTCTGGAACTTGCCGGTTCATTTGGCACTGATCTGCAGGGATTCGGCGCCTACCTGAAAAAGAATGAAACCGCTACAGTCTATGACGAGAGGGCTGAGGCTGTTGCTCTTATGACCATGCATGGAGCCAAAGGCCTTGAGTTTCCTGTTGTGTTTATTACGGGCATGGAGGAGGGGATCTTCCCCTGTGAGCTGCCCCGGACAAAAAAAGATGACGATTCGATTACTGTTGCAGCCCCTACGTCCATCCTTGAGGAGAGGCGCCTCTTCTATGTTGGCATGACCAGGGCCCGGAACTCGCTCATCCTGACATCTGCCGCGACACGGCAAATTTTCGGCAGTTACCGGAATCGCCCGGTTTCTTCATTTATTGCTGAGATTCCAGCTTCGCTTTACAAAGTAACTGAACACAGGAAATTTAAAAAGAAGAAAACAGCTGCAAAACAGATGAAGCTTTTTTAACAATAAATAGCCCCTAACACCTAATCCTTGGCCTTTCTGCCGGCATCATTGGAATAATACTTATTAAACGGTCCGCCCTCCAGCCTGGCAGGCTCGCGTTCGTTGCCGAACGTATCGTTTTTGTCAAACAGGTAGATAATGTCATTGCCGGTATTAATTCTGTAGGCAAAACAGAATATCCAGATGATCACAAACACGAACAAAGCCTTCCTGGTATTTGAGGAAATTCTTTCTTTGGTGGGCAGAAAAACTAGAAGCAGCAATACTGCTCCTGAGAAAAGATACATTTTATTGTAGGTGAAAAAATGTATGAGATAGTCTGCCATAAATAATTTGCCAGATTTTTCTATGCCTTACATGGTGATACCTTCTTCACTATCAAGGTATTTCTTGCGACCTAGCAACAGGCGGCATTTATGGATTATTGTCAGCCTGGATTGCCATCGAGCGGATGATATCACTTTTGCCTATGACGCCGACCAGTTTGTCACCCTTCATAACCGGCAGGGTGTGCACTTTTTTTTCTGACATGATGGTGGCAATCTCGTCCAGGCCGGTATCCTCTGATACGGCAATCAATTCCATGGCGCATATGTCCTGGACGGTATTGCCGGCCATTTTCTTGATCTCTTTTTCCGTCTTTTTGGAACTTTCCAGAAAGATCACCGAATCGAGTATGCTTATCATGGTTGGGATATGCACTTTTTTTGTCTGGTCGATAAGGTCGCTTTCCGTCACCACGGAGACCACGTTGCCATCGTCATCAAGAACGGGAGCCCCACTGATCTTGTTCTTCCAGAGAATCTCCGCAAGTTCATTTACCGAGGTATCCTTTTGGACGGTGATCACGTTTGTTGTCATTATATCTTTTGCAGTCAACATGGATGCTGTCTCCTCATGTGCTTTAAGTTTTTTAATTAGTCATTCTTATTGTAAATCCCTTATATCTTCCAGGACGTAGGGCAGCTCATGTGCAACTTCCGAGGCCAGGTAACCGGCACTGGTCTCTGCGGCCAGTCGGTCGGCAGCAAGGCCATGGCTGTAAACACCAAGGCAGCTTGCCTGCCAGGGTGAAAGCCCCTGGGCCAGAAAACCTCCGATGACACCGGTAAGCACGTCACCCATACCGCCGCATGCCATGCCGGGATTTCCAGACGGATTGACCGCCAGTTTGCCTTCAGGGTTGCATACGAGGGTGTCAGCTCCTTTTAAGACCACATGCACCTTGTATTGAACGGCAAACTCGCGCGTTATTTCAAGCCGGTTTTCCTGTATCTGGCTGCTTGTGCGACCTGTGAGCCGGGCCATTTCACCGGGATGCGGGGTCAGAATCCTCGGTCCCGGAGCATTGTTGAGCAGGCCCGTATCAGATGCCAGGATATTGAGAGCGTCGGCATCCACCAGCATTGGTATTTCAATTTCGGCATAGAGTTTTTTCATGAGTTCGGCTGTTTCTTCCGCAGTGCCGACACCGGGACCTATGGCAAGCGCCTCTTTATTGCACAGTGTTTCCTGGATGACCTTGTAATCCTCGATGGAGAGTATGCCCTGGGCTGCCGACTGCAGAGGAATTGTCATGGCTTCCCACAGGCTCGCTTCAAAGATATGGTTCAGGTCATAGGGCACACAGAGGGAAACAAGACCGGTGCCGCATCGTAAGGCGCCCAGACTGCAGAGCAGGGCTGCACCGGTTTTGCCTGTGGAGCCGGCCATTATGAGCAGGTGGCCGTAAGTACCCTTGTGGGCCTGCGGAATCCTTGACGGCAGCCATTTGCCTACACTCTTATCGAGAAGTTCGAACCGAATGTCTGCTTCAGCAGCAGCTTTTTCAGGAATGCCTATATCTGCAATTACAAGAACCCCGGTGTATTCGCGTCCGGGATGAATAACCTGGCCGATTTTTGCCTGGCCAAAGGTCACAGTAATATCCGCCTGCACGCAACTGCCCAGAACCTTGCCGCTGTCAGCATTAAGCCCCGAAGCTATATCCACTGCGACAACAGGGCAGGGTGCTGCGTTAATCAGATGTATGGCTGAGGCAAAAATCCCTGTGACATCCCTGGTAAGCCCGGTGCCGAAGATGGCATCCACCACGGCCCAGCATTCAGCAAGAACGGCAGGTATTTCCTGCAGACCTGCAGCATCTGATACTTCAATAATTTCTACAGGGAATTCATGGACCCTGGAATAGTTGACAGCCGCATCGCCCTTGAGTTTTTCGGCAGGAAGACACAGGAAAACTATTGGACTTGCCATTCTGGCAGCAAGGAGCCTGGCAATGACCAGGCCGTCCCCGCCATTGTTGCCGGGGCCGACAAAAATCGCAACCTTTTTGCCCTGCGGCTCGCCGTATTTGTCCAGCATAATCTCAACGGTCCTGCGGCCGGCATTTTCCATCAATTCAAGCGAGGGTATCTTGAAAGTGTTAATTGCGGCGTTATCAAGACCCCGCATCTGCTCTGCTGTTACCAATTTCATGTTTTTATTCTTTCTGGTACTGCCTCTATGCTGTATATTCCTTCTGGACCCGGATATGTGCCTGCAGCAAACCTGTTTTTCAGAATTCAAAATGAGATTTTGCTGCGTACAGATAAATGTAATTGTAAAGCCTGTTGTACCACTCTATGATGGCATATATTTACCCTGTTGGCAATGCTGAAAGCAACTGCAGCCCTCCGGGAAAATATGAATTTTAAAGCATTTATTCCCTGACCTGACAGGTTGTGAGCCAAACAGTATTGCAAGAATTTTCCATGTCCATTCAAGAAAGAAAAAACAGGCCTGCACCTAATCCAAAAAACAGCACCACCGGGACAGGGCCGCTGACCGCTGATTTTCTCCGCTCAGTGCCGAACCATCCAGGTGTGTATCTCATGAAGAACCGGCAGGGGCAGATCCTGTATGTCGGCAAGGCTAAAGATCTGCGCAAAAGGGTCTCTTCCT
>Ga0210119_1000102_pt1 | contig 19039 bp, 16 predicted proteins | sample China_Bullhead_C_2_FD_184859 | JGI IMG/M metagenome (GOLD analysis project Ga0210119, IMG submission 184859) | Wetland microbial communities from San Francisco Bay, California, USA, that impact long-term carbon sequestration -... | ecosystem: Environmental > Aquatic > Marine > Wetlands ... | reverse complement strand
TAACGAGATTAAGATGTTGTCTATCTAAATTTACAATCTTTAGTTAATCTACTGGGCTGTTGTCAAGTAAAAGTTGCGGATCGCAACCTTCACAGCGTGTGTTAGGTGTTAGATTTCTAGCCCGGATGTTTCATGAATTGCTGTCGCGAGACCGCGAGGATGGGCGAGCCACCGGGCAACCGCAGTGGCCGACACCCGAGGACGCCAGGAAGGACGGCCATATCCGTGGTCGCAGCAAGTAATTCATGAAACATCCGGGCTAGGTTTCTAATCATAATGGATTCAGGTTTTTGCCCCGTCTTGAAGGGGCTTTCTGCGCGTGTTATAGTTAAAAACTCATGTTTGGGTATGCAACATTAGGGTTTGCTCTTCTTTTGCAAAGTACTTCCTTCCAAAGACAATCGCAGATCTGTGATGGGCCATTTCCGACGAGATGCGGCGTGCTTTGCTTTTTACATATTTTTTAAATTGCAAAACTAATCATGCAACTCCCGGTTGTCCAATATATCTATTCAAATTGCTTTGCCCCCAGTGGAATGCAAACATAGAAGTCGTTTCTGGGATTTCACGCAACGCCAGCCCTTAAAAGTGGAGCGGTCAATGTCCAAAGAAGGAGACCTGGTACTGGTAACTGTTGAAGATACCCCGGCCTTTTTTGCCCGCATCGAGTTCATAGGCCCAGATGTTAAGCCGGATTGGTACCAGGTCACCTTGCTGGTTCTCCAAGTGCCTGTGGTTGAGGTCACATGGATCTTAAAGGAGGAGTATTTGAGTGGCGCCTCCTTTACCATGGGGGGTAAGAAAGTGGTGATTGAGCTTGTGGTGGCGCCAGCTCAACAGCCGCCACCGGAACAGGAACGTCGAGCAGAAAGAGATGCCGAGGAACGGCCCAGTGAAAACGGTGAGAGAGGAAAGGTGATATCGCTGTTCGATAGAGAGTAAATGGTAAGCAGTGAATAATTCAGCCATTTTACTAATTTACTAATTTTCTAGTTCTCTCATTTCCCAATTCCCTAATTCCCTAATTCTCTAATCAACCAACCAACAAACGGCCAGCCATAGGATTGACGATGTTCTAACACTAAACCGTTGTAATTCTGCATGATTTGCGCTATATTCTCATAGTGGCTAAGTGAGGTGGCGTGATGTCCGATATCTTTGAGTTCGCAAAAGATGACACCGAAAGACGTATCAACTCACGAGTACACCTTCGCGAACGTCACGGTAAGGTGGAGGTCTTTAAAGATGACGAGTTATATGCTGTATTTGGTGCAAACGACAGGGAGTTTCGCAAGGCGACCATGATCCAGTTGGCTCGTCTTGGCGCTGCCAGCTTAAGAGAACTCTGCGCTGGTTTTCAGGTGGACCGGGAGACGTTGGAACGCTATCTCATTCGTTCCCAGGAAAGAGGTCTACGAGCTGTTATGGATGACAAACCGGGTCCCAAAGGTCCGTGGAAGGCAGATGACGCTACCCGTCTGGCAGTTATCAAGGAATACGTAAATGAGCCTGGAATCTCTGATAGCGAAATAGCTCGAAGGGTCTCAGGCCGCCGGCCTATTCAGGTGGACCGTAAGATGGTCAGTCGCATACTGAGACATGCGGGCCTCAAGCCTGCGCCCGATTCCGATGCGGTGCGCGAGGTAATATCCGCCGATCAACTTGCCCTCCGATTTAGAGACAAATCCTAATCAAGTAACCAATTCTCTAATTCTCTAATTAACGACTTAATAGTAGCTTTCTACGAATTTTTCCAGGTAGGCAAAATGGATGGGCTGCATTTCGGTGAACTCAATGGCCATTCCATCCGGTTCACTGCGCCGGACAACACCTTTGGCCTTTATTGGAAGGTATTGCGAGTCGAGTGGAATTTGGAACTGAAGGTTTAGCTCAGTGTCAATGGGGAGAGGGCTGGAGGTCTCGATGAAACAGCCGAGGGGATTCAGATCCCTGATCATCCAGTCTTTCTCTTCAAAGACTCTGATCCCAAATTCCAGGCGTGGGTAGCGACGCCTGCTTTCAATATCAAAAAATTCCTCAGCCATCAGAAAACTTCCCAAGTTAAAGTGTTTTTGTTCCCTTTCTGGGGGTGCCCTCTGCACCTATGTTTTTCGTGATGAATTTCATGCAATCGTTATGCCATAAGTTCCCGATGTATAAGAAATAAATCTAATTTACTTAATTATTTCCGTTGGTTTGAAAATCGGGTTTACCCAAAATTCTTCCGATAAAAGAGTATTTACAAGACATTTGGCGATGAAAAAAGTTTAGACACGAAAAAAATTGAAGTAAACTTATCCATTTTGGATCACGGCAAGTTTTGGGTAAAGTATTTCATAGTCTTCGTACGTCGGCTACGTTCAGACTTACTGTCCCGTGTTGCTCCTCGACCCGGCCGGTGAGAAGATAACCACGGTTCATATCAAGGATCTGGCAGAAGCGCTGATAGGCTTTAGGAAAGAAGGTGGTCTCGAAAATAGCCGTTTCATCCTCAAACGAGATAAACTCCATGGGATCACCATTGCGAGTAATCACTTCCTTGCCGGTGATAAACCAGGCTGCCAGGGTCACTCTCTGTCCCACATGTTGGTGGAGCTGATTTGCCGGCACTATCCTCCGCCCGCTGGCAGAAATTCTCTGGCTGAAGAGTCTGAGGGGATGAACTGAGAGGATGAAGCCCAGAGTCTCACGTTCATGGGATAGTTTAGTCAAGTGATCGTAGTCTCGAACCTGCGGCCATTCCACGGAGCCGGCTCCCTTAGGCAGCAGGGAAAAAGAGTCGCCCACGGCTTTATCTCGGCCTTCGCCATAAAATCGCCAGAGCATCTGTGGCCGATTGAGCCCACCCGCTATGCTGTCCAGAGTCCCGCTCTGAACCAGAATTCGCGCAGCAGCAGGTTCAGGGGCAATCCTCTGACAAAAGGCATCCAGAGAGTGAAAGGGGCCGTTGCGGCGCCTTTCTTTGATAATTGTTTCCAGGACGTCCTGGGGCATTCCCTTAAGTTGCATTAACCCCACCCGTAAGGTCCGGTCCTTGCCCTGGTAGTTGATATCACTGGCGTTGGCGTCGGGTCCCAGCACCTTAAGTCCCAGACGTCTGGCCTCGGAAATGTAGGCAAAGGTAGAATAGTAGCCTCCACCATTGGAAATCACCGCTGCCATGAACTCGGCAGGGTAGTGGGCCTTGAGATAGGCAGACTTGAAGCTTACTAAGGCGTAGCTGGCAGAGTGAGGTTTGCAAAAGCTGTAGCCCCCGAAAGATTCAATCATCTCCCAGACGGCGTCAACCACTCGGCTGCTTACCCCGCGTCGACGGCAGCCTTTATAAAAGCGGGTGCGGTAGTCGGCCAGTCGTTCTTTACTTTTCCAAGACAAAACTTTGCGCAGGGTGTCCGCATCCGCCGCATCGAAACCAGCCAGCTTCATGGAGATCTGGGAAACATCTTCCTGGTAAACCATAATGCCGTAGGTTTCGGTGAGCGCCTCATCCAACAGCGGATGGACGCTCTTGTATGGAGCACCTTTGAGCCGCTGCACGTACTCTAGAATGTATTGATTGGCTGCCGGCCGGATAATGGAAGAGTGTATGACCAAATGCTCGTAGTCACCCCGACCGGTCATTTGCTGTAATTGGCGCATGGCCGGTGATTCTACGTAAAAAACGCCCATGGTCTCACCCCTGGCAATCAGCCTCTGGGTTCTAGGGTCATCAAGGGGGTTGAACTGGGCATAGGAGATATTTCTACCGGTGTTGGCCCGAATGGCAGCCAAAGCGTCGCGGATAACTGCCAGGGAGCGATTACCCAGGAGATCGATCTTTACCAGACCAGCGGCTTCGGCCTGATCCTTTTCCCATTGTATGATTCGCACCCCCTTGGGGGCTCGCTGCACCGGGACATAACGGCTGACTTGGTCGGGAACAATGATGGTGCCGCCGCAATGCACCGAGAGATGACGAGGTATACCATTTAATCGGCTGGCCAACCGGAAAATCTCCGGCCATGGCTCCTCCAGGTGCACATTCTGGAATTTGGGATGGCGGATCATCCGTTGCTGAATTTTCGTGGGCCGGCCAAAAAAGGAAAGCCGTTTGGTTACCTGTTTGATCTCCGCCGGTGGGATTCCATATACCTTGGCCACTTCCCGAACCGCCGACCGGCTGCGGAAGCCCACATGGTTGGTTACCATGGCGGTGCGTTCTCCCCCGTAGGTGCGCTCCACAAAGTCGAGCACCTCATCCCGCTCGTCCCAGGGAAAATCAACGTCAATGTCGGGAAAATCCCGCCGATTGGCACTGAGAAACCGACCGAAGAAGAGCTGGTGTCGGACAGGATCCACGTGGGTGATGCCAAGCAGATAACTGACCAAACTTGCGGCAGCACTGCCGCGGCCACAGGTGATGGGTGATTGGTGGACAATGTCTGCCACCACCAGGAAATAGTCAGTGAACCCCTTGTCCTGGATAAGGGAGAGTTCTTCTTCCAGACGTTCGGCCACCGCAGGACTCATCTCGCCATAACGCCAATTCACCCCTTCCAGGCATCTCTGGCGCAAAAGATGGAAATGGTCCTGCTCCTGATCCCGGTAGTGAGGAAAAACCTGCCCACTGAATTTCCAGTCCGTATGACAGCGACGGGCAAGATGGATCGCTTCGGCCAGAGCTTCGGGGCAATGGGGAAAGTGAGCCGCCATTTGCCTCGTTGGTTTCAACCATTGTCCGGGTTGAACCACTTCATCTTCGGGCAGATCGGCAAGTGTGCTGTTAAGATCGATGGCGCGCAGCAGCCGGTGCAGGGAGTAGTCATCCGGTTCGGCGAAGTAAACTGCATTGGTAGCCACTCGTGGTAACTGTCGTTCCCGAGCAAATCGCAAGGGTGCTTTCCCGGCCGGGCCAGGTCGTATTTCCACGTAGAGCTCGGCCTGGCCTTGTAGTTGGGCAAGCAGTTCCAGGTCAGCGCTCAGCACGACAACGCCGGGAAGATTTTCGGCTAAGGCTGCAGTCAAAGAGAACGTCTCTTCCAGGTGGCGGCGGCTTACCAGTTCGCTTAGGTGGGGATAAGCTTCCGGGGTCCTGGCCAACAATACTGCCTCGCCGTCCCGGGCCGTCACCTGAACTCCGACAATGGGTTCTATTCCATGTGTTCTGGCCGTTTCGAGAAAATTGGGGAGGCCATAGAAACCGTTGTTATCAGTGAGAGCCAGGTGGGTCATGGAGTGTCGACGTGCCGCTACAACCAGTGCTTCCAACTGACTCGCACCACGCATCAGCGAGTAACAAGAGTGAGTGTGTAAGTGGGTGAACATTGGTTCCCGAGCTCGAGTCCGTTAAAATCGTTGTTTCCAGAAGACAGAGGACAGACGACAGAGGACAGCGAATGGCATTTAATCAAGTTCATTTTATGAATTGTCGACAGAATGGTTCTGGATTGGACATCATACTGCCGAGCATACGACCTATTTCTCTGCATCTGTTTAATAAACGGTAGTGGTCATCCGCAGAGATGTATTGACAAGCAAATGCCGTATCGAGCCAATGTTGGGTTTCTGCTTGCTCTCCGTCCGAGTCAGAAAGCTTACTGACAAAGTGTTGGATATAGCGCCGTTTCTGCCAAGCCTCTGCAATGTTGGAGCCTAAGGAACGAGAAGATCTTCGTATCTGATCCGTAAGCGAGTAGAGTTCCTCTTTTGGAAATGACTTTGTGAGTTCAAAGATATCTTGCTGTAGTGCAAAGGCTTTTTTGTGAACCTCCAAATCTCGAAAACTTTCAATCCTCTTAACCATCTTGCCAGTGCCCCTTTCTTTTTTGATCATGTTCTCAATATATGTCTAAAACATCTAACCTTTTCCCCTACTTACTCTTCATTACTAACCTTTACCTTCTGTCGTCTGTCCTCTGCCATCTGTCGTCTGACCTCCGTGCGTCCATAGTGGAGCACACCGTTGCCGTAGCGCTCACGTATATGATCCATAGCCTGGAGGAGTTTTGTTTCTTTACCACCGTGGGAATCGTCCCAGGGGAACAGGGCGAGTTGTCCAATAGGAGACTGCAGGTAGGCAGCGTTCAAGGCAAGGCGCCGGATACGTAGGCGTCGCTGGACGGCATGATCAAACAACCGTAAAGCTGCCCCGTAAAGGACACTGTCCAAGTGGAATTCAGAACCAGCAGCAGAAAATCGTTTCCGAGCCCTGGCCTGGGCACCGTCGGCATAAGTGACAGTAAGGGTCAACTCCCCGGGGCAGCGGTTCTGGGAACGCAACCGTCGGCCTAAGCCCTCAACTAATCCATAAAGGTGGCCGGATAGTCGAGATCGGCGATTTTCGTCTTCCGGTAGCTGGATCTCTTCCCGAATCGAGGGTACAGCTCTAGGTGTGACCACCGGTGAAGAATCCTCTCCCAGAGCCATGCGGCGAAGTCTTTGCCCCGCAGCGCCGAACACCTCATCAAGAAGTACCGGGGCAATCACGGCCAGTTCTCCCACGGTTTGAAGATTGAGTTCGGCCAGCAACCTGGTTGTGGTCACCTCTCCTACCCCGGGAAGCAGACTCACCCTGAGGGGTGCCAGGAACGAAGACTCAACTCCTGGAAAAACATCACACAGTTCCTGAATTCGGATCACCCTGGCCGCCACCCGACTCACCAGTTTGTTACTGGCCAGGCCAACAGCAGTATGCAGTTGAAAATCTCGAGTTACTAACCGTCGCATCCGATCGGCAGTGTCCAATAATGTTCCCCAGAGACGGCGGGTGCCAGTGATATCAATAAAGAAATGTCCCCAACCGGCTGGTTCCACCAGCGGGGAGAAAGTGCCCAGAGAGGTAATTACTTGCTCCTGGACCTGCTGGTAGAAAGAGAAATCTGGAGGCAAGATGTTTAGGCGTCGGCAACGACGTCGAGCCCGGGCCACAACCATGCCAGGATAGATCCCCTCCTGTTTGGCCTCGGGAGAAACCGCCTGGACCACTGTTCGACCCTGGCCCGGGGCGATGACCATCGGCCAATCCCTCAAGTCAGGCTGCCGCTGCCGCTCCAAAGCAATGCAGAAGTTACGAATATCTAGGTGTAAGATGTTTCGAACCATGTTTTTGCAAAGCGCATTAGGTTATAGGTTATGGGTTATGGGTCATAGGAAATAGGTTATAAAGTCGGTACTGCCGACGAATTGATGCCATTTGTTACTTGCAGCTGTTAGAACGGGCTTTTATTAAACTCCCTAGCATTTTTCCAATAACCATACTCTTGTTATCCAGTCCTTTAGTATTCTCGCTAGCCAAGTACCCTATCTCAAAAGCTATCTCTACTTGGGTCCGGAGTTCAGCTAATGACCCTTTGGCAATATAGAAAAACCTGACCGCATCTTTATTAGATCCGCGTTCATCACCCTCGGCGATGTTACTCGGTACACTTACAGCGGCTTTTCTAATTTGATCCCTGAAGCCAAAATCACGACTGAAAGGTCCCTCTTGTGTTTCCTTGTAAATGTCTACAGCTAATTCTTTTGCGCGCCTCCAAACTTTCAAATCTTTAAATCCAGCCATCGTTTCTTACCTCCATGCCAGCATCCTTGTTGCCCCTAACCTATGACCCATTACCCATGACCTAGACAGGTACCTTCGTCATCTGTCTTCTGCTTACCGCGTACTATCTCTTATAATGCCTCATAAGCCCGATAACCACGCCGATGATCTCCACCTTGTCTGCCGCTACTGCGAGGGGTTCCAGTTCCTGATTCGCCGGTCGCAGTTCCACCTGATCGTGCCGCTGGTAAAATTTTTTTATTGTGGCTTCTCCTTCTATCTGAGCCACCACGGTCTGGCCGTTATCCGCATATTCTTGTTTGCGGATGATGAGCACGTCTCCGTCGCGAATGCCCTCGTCCACCATGGAATCTCCCCGCACTTGAAGAGCGAAATTGTTACCGCCGGAAAGCAAGCTCTCGGGCACCTCCATGGTTTCGGGTATCTCTACAGCCTCGAGGGGCGCACCGGCAGCCACCCGTCCAAGGAAGGGCACGGCGGCTGCGGTGGTCCGCAGGGGTAAAAGTCGAAAAGCTCTTTTCTGATTACCCCAGGGGCTTTCCAAGTACCCCTTGCGCTCAAGCTGTTTGAGGTGCTTGGCCACAGAGTTTAAGGAACGAAAGTTAAAGTGCTCCCGAATTTCCTGGTAAGATGGCGGCCGGCCGTGCCGGCGAAGATAGGTCTCCAGGTAGCGATAGATCCGAGTCTGTTGTTTTGTTAATAGCATGCGTACCCCCTCTTGGTCGCATAGCGCATGGTGGTAAACGGTAGGCAGCTTAAGTTAATTAACGAATTGACGAACTAGGATGACCTCCTCCGAGAATAGATAATTGAAGTATAAGGTGAAAGTAAGGTGAAAGTCAAGAATAAAACAAAGAACGCGGGACCAGCGGGCAGCCCCGCGACAACGCTCGGGACAGGCAGTCAAAAATCACCCGCCTTCGCTAAAGCTACGGCGAGGCAAGGAGGTCAGGGGTAAATCTGATCTCTGTCCTCTGTCGTCTGTCCTCTGGGAACACGATTTCAACGAAGAGTAGTTGCACCACAGCACCGAGCGTGTTATCTAGTCTATTTCCAAACTAGATGGAACTGGTGATCCATGCCTGTAAACGCCCAGCAGTCTGCTTCTACTATCAAGAATGGAGCCCGGCAACACTCCACCCTTATCCTTTTCATTTTGTGTATTTTCTCCTTCAGTAGTTCGAACTTGATGCTCAATTTTTTTCTCCCCGTATACATGAAAGCTCAGGGTCTTAGCGACGGACAAATAGGAACAGTATTTGGGCTCATGTCCATATCTGCCCTGGCTTTAATGCTACCTCTGGGTGTCCTCTCCGACCTTTTTTCGCCACGGCGGTTAGTGCTGTTGGGTAGTTGTATATTTATATTCTTTGCCTGGCAGATTCTTACGGCCAAGACATACTGGCAGTTTCTTTTAGTTGCTCCACTGGGAGGCATAGCAGGTTCTTCCTTTTTTATCGTTCTGTATGCACTGCTACTGAAAGTTATTGACAAGAACCAGGTTGGCAAGAAGATCGCCTTCTACCAGTCCGGAATGTATCTCGGTTTAGGGATCGGACCTGCTATTGGTGGCATACTGATCCGCGAAGGAGGCTTTGGAGCATTGCTTTGGGGGGTACTCGCCGGAGGGTTGATTGCGGTGATCCTTGTTCTGAAGTTGCCTGATACTGAAACTATTCGTCTAGATTGGGGCGGTTATAAGCGTGATCTTGGCCAAGGTCGCATTCTTCTTTTCCTTCTCCTCGTATTTGTGTATCCGACTCATTTTGGTGTAGAGCAAACTACTCTAACTCTGCTCATGAAGGAGAGCCTTGATTTTTCTTTTACCAACATAGGTTTGGTTTATTTAATGGTCGGTCTCTGGATGGCTTTTCTCGCACCCTTTGCCGGGCATCGCTTTGATACCAGTCAGAGCCTTCGAGCTCTTTTGCTTTGCGGCTTGGCTATTTCTGGGACTTTTCAAATTCTTACCTCCGTGGTCAGTTCTCTTCCCTTTATGGTCATAGTGCGACTCCTTCACACGGTAGGGGATGTCATGATGATTCTGTCAATAGGAGTGATGACTGCGGCATTTTTTCCTGAGGCCAGGATGGGCGGAAACTCTGCAGTTGTTGTGGCCACTCGCACCTGTGGGATATTCACTGGCAATTTAGGCTCCGGATTCCTCAACGGCGCCCTGGGATATGGTTACAGCTTTGCTGTCAGTGGGAGCGTTCTCCTTGTTTTCGTCATTTTGGCAGGCGCCGCCATGGGACGCCTACTGGTAGTCAGTAACGACCTGGATCGTTCAGATTAGTTAATTGGTCAAATGGTGGGTGGTGAACCCTTCGACCCCCTCGACAAGCTCAGGGCATGCAGGCTCAGGGCAGGCAGTAAGCAGTGAGCCCTTCGACAAGCTCAGGACGCTTCGCGCAGTGAGCAGTAAGCGGTAAACAAATGATATTTTTAACTAATTCCCTAATTCCCTAATTTTCTAATTCTCGAATTTACGATTTACCGCTTACGAATTATTGCTGTTTTCCAAATACCAACCGTAAGTGCGTTTTATGCCTTCCTTGAGGCTGACCTTCGCTTTCCATCCAAGTTCAGCCATTCGAGCTACGTCCAGCAGCTTTTGCGGGGTTCCGTCAGGCTTGGTGGTGTCGAAGACGATGTCACCATCGAAACCTACGGTTTTCTTGATGAGAATGGCCAATTCTTCAATGGAAATGTCCTTTCCCCAACCAATGTTGAGTAGGGGTAAGCGGTCAGCGGTAAGCAGTGAGCGGAGCTTCTTTTCCTCCTGTGACATAAGGAAGATGCACCCGTCGGCAAGGTCGTCAACGTGGAGAAATTCGCGGTGAGGCCGGCCGCTGCCCCAGAGCACAACCGCAGGTTGGGGTTGGTGAGCGGTAAACGGTAAGCGGTAAACGGTCAAGACATTTTCGGCATGACCGTGTAGCTTGGTAATGGAAATTAAACTGGCCATGACGTCCTCGGGGATGGGACCGTAGAGTTCCTCGTCTTTTTGGATGCTCTCCCAGTCTCCTTGAACTGCGAGCTTGGCCAGATGGAATTTTCGGATGAGGGCCGCTAGCACGTGGCTGGTTTCCAGATCGAAATTGTCGTTGGGACCATATAGATTGGTGGGCATGACCGAAACGAAATCAGTGCCATACTGCCTGTTATACGACTGGCACATCTCGACGCCCGCTATTTTTGCCACAGCGTAGGGCTCGTTAGTGACTTCCAGCGGGCCGGTAAGGAAATGTTCCTCTTTCATTGGTTGGGGACATTCCCTTGGGTAAATACAGGAAGACCCGAGGAAGAGAAGACGTTTCGCTCCGACTTTCCAAGCAGAGTGAATGACATTGGTCTGGATAACCAGATTATTGTAGATGAACTCCGCCGGGTATGTATTGTTGGCCCAAATTCCGCCTACCTTGGCCGCGGCAAGGAAAATATACTCGGGCTTTTCCTTTTTAAAAAAGCCTTCCACATCTGCCTGGCGTTCCAGATTAAGCTCAGCGTGGGTACGAGTAATGAGGTTGGTGTACCCCTCAGCCTCTAGTTTCCTGTACAGCGCAGAACCAACAAGCCCAGTGTGACCAGCTATATATATTCGCGAGTCGAGATTCATATTATTATGTCTTTTGACGTTATCCGTTATTGGTTATCCGTTATTCGGTGAATCGGCCATCGTAGCACCGCATTTAGTTGAACTCGCGATTCAGAGAGGTATTGCTTATTCATGACACGGCGTCTTGCATCTTCTTCTGTCGAGATAAATAATTTATGGAGCCGTTCAACAGAGCGAGAGCTCTATCTATCAATGACCGTCCTTGTCCGTAGTCTTCTTGAGTGATGTATTTTTCGTCAAGCGATGTGATCAACTGGTCAATCAGTTCGTGAAGAGAACCTCGACTGTGCCTACAGAATTGGATGTTCTCTTGATAGTGGAATCTTCCAAACCCTTCGGCAATATTATGCGTCGTAGACCTAGCAGCTCGTCTCATGTCCTGAACTAGACCATAAAGTTCCTCCTTGGGGTATTTCTTGACAAGCTCATATACGAACTTTCTCACCTCCCTAAATGCCTTCCAACAATCCAACTCTTCAAAACTCTTATAACTTTTCTTTTTCATATTTCCGTATAACTATTAACGTATAATCTCTGGCTTCTTCCTATTCCCTTTTCCCGTATAACGTATAACCTATAACTAATAACGAATAACAAGCCTACGGCTTGTTATTATTCATCAGTTTCCTGATTATATCCTGGCATTGGTGGAGGTCCTTGATAGCTTTGAGGTCGGCAGCGACCATGATGCGTACGAGCTCGCCAAAAGTAACCTTGGGTTCCCAGCCCAATTTGTTCTTGGCTTTAGAGGGATCCGCAAGCAAGGATTCCACTTCTGTTGGTCGCAAGTAGCGAGGGTCGAGTGCAACTACTTCATCCCCGGTATGGGGATGGAGCATGGTCACGGTTTGCGGGCTTGGCTTCAGTATAGATGCGTCAGTTTCCATTAAAATTTCACCGGACAAATCCGGCATCACCGAAGCTCGAAAGCAAGGTATATCTTGTGAGATAGATTTGATCACGCCGACTTCGTTGGGGCCTGTGCCGCGCCATTCCAGCTCTATGCCGGCTTCTGAAAATGCCAGTTCACAAAATTCCCTGACCGAGTGGGACTCTCCGGTACCGATTACAAAATCATCTGGACTATCCTGCTGCAGCATCAGCCACATGGCCTCCACGTACTCTGGAGCATAGCCCCAATCCCGCCTGGCCTCGAGATTTCCCAAGTACAATTTATCTTGCAGGCCAAATCTAATCCTTGCCACGGCTCTGGAGATTTTTCTGGTCACGAATGTCTCACCGCGCCGAGGGGACTCGTGATTGAAAAGAATACCGTTACTGGCGAAAAACTTATAGCCTTCGCGATAATTGCGAGCTAACCAGTAGGCATAGAGCTTTGCAGCAGCGTAAGGGCTGCGGGGCTCAAAGGGCGTTTGCTCATTCTGTGGGGCTGGAGCGCTCCCATACATTTCGCTGGATGATGCCTGATAAAATTTGGTCTTGACCCCTGTTTTTCTGATTGCTTCCAGCAACCGAACAGTTCCAATACCGGTGACGTCACCCGTGTATTCAGGCATGTCAAAGCTAACACGCACGTGACTCTGGGCCCCCAGGTGGTAGATTTCGCCGGGTTGGATGTTATAAATCAAATCGTTCATCTGCCCTGATACTGAGAGGTCCCCGTAATGCAAATAGAGCTTAGCCTCGGGAAAATGAGGGTCCTGATAGATATGATCGATTCGATCGGTGTTGAAGGTGCTGGCCCGGCGGATAATTCCATGGACCTCGTAGCCTTTGCCGAGTAGCAACTCGGTCAAGTAGCTACCATCCTGGCCTGTAATCCCGGTTATAAGAGCTCTTTTCATTCGAACCTCGAATATTTCCTATTTAATCAACTGCGGTTGATTGATTTAAGGTTCAGTACTTTCACTCAGATCCTCTTGCTCAGGTAGTCTGAAGTGTCGTGGTTGTGGTGGTTAGTTAATAACAATTAGTCGGACCTTTTGTCCAGGAAAGTCCTGGCTGGATCAAAAAAAGCAATCCTGCAAATGACGGGCCACATTTGACCTTCTAAGGGGTATTGGTCTCGGCGCACTGACCTCTCACCCCACACCTTAGCGGCTGTTAGTAAATCAGTCAATTCACCGATTGGTCAATTGTATGAAACAGGTCATTTCGTATGAAATAGTCGAATGATGCGTCGGAACAACCCATGGAAAGCAGGCGTTGCGCAAAGAATGATCCTTACTACAAGATTGACTATTTGACGAATGAACGAATTGATGAGCGAACTGTGAACTTCCTTTGATCTTGTGGCCGTGGTTTTTTATTGATAAGCTCAAAAGTTGAAGAACCGTATCTATTCGATAGTAACGATAAGAATCTCAAAATCTCTGCTTACTGCTAATCGCTTACCGCTTACTAAAAAAAGAGGTGAATATGGAATTTCTTCATAAATGGCTACCCCAGGTTTGGGACTTTATGAATGAGTCGAAGGTGCTGGGAGCGCTTATTATCGTAGCGGCTTTTTGCATTGTGGCCTGGCTGGTTGATTTGATAATGGACCGGCTTCTTCGCGCCCTGGCACGCAAGTCAAAGTTCCACCTGGATGATGCCATTCTTGATATCCTCCACCGCCCTGTCTGGGTAAGTATAGTGCTCGTTGGGGCCCTGACCGGAGTGCGATGGATATCTCCCCGCCAGCCTTTTATTTTTATTTTTGTGGCAGTATTGAAAAGCGTTCTGGTCTTGATCTGGGCCCAGGCTATCAACCGAGTATTGCTGCGTATTGCCGATGACTGGGTTCGTCACTGGCGCGAAGCAAACCGTCATGGCAGTGAAATGATCCGGTTGGGTGGCAGTATTGCTAGGCTAGTGGTTCTGGCAGGAGCGATCTTTCTCTTTCTCTCCCTTTGGAAGATCAACATAACCCCTTTACTGGCCTCTGCCGGGATCGCCGGTGTTGCAGTGGCTCTGGCGGCTAAGGAGACACTTTCAAATTTCTTCGGTGGGATCACGGTTTTGCTTGATCAGCCGTACAAAGTCGGTGATTACATCATTCTTGACTCAGGGGAACGCGGTGAGGTGGCGGAGATTGGTTTACGTAGTACCAGGATTGTTACCAGAGATGATGTCCAGGTTTCCATTCCCAATTCGGTCATCACCAACACCAAGGTCATAAACGAAAGCGCCCCCGAGCCACGATTTCGGGTGAGAATCAAAGTAGGGGTGGCTTATGGGACCGATGTGGATCAGGTGGAGGAGGTTCTTCTCTCCGTGGCTCGCGATAACCCGCTCGTCGTGACCAAACCGGAGCCTCGGGTGCGGTTTCGTACCTTCGGGGAGTCGTCCCTGGATTTTGAGTTGCTGTGCTGGGCTCACAGGCCTCATGACAAGGGAAGGATTACTCACCAGTTGAATCGGGCCATCTACAAAGCATTCGACCAGGCCGGCATTGTCATCCCCTTTCCTCAAAGAGATGTTCACATGCACTCTCCTTAGGAGGGTGGAGAATTAGAAAATTGGAGAATTAGAGAATTAGTTAAAAATATCATTTGTTTACCGCTTACTGCTCACTGCGCGAAGCGTCCTGAGCTTGTCGAAGGGCTCACTGCTTACTATGTCTTTATGCAAGGCAACAGCCTATGGAATGTATACTTCTCGGTAGTGGCGGCATGATGCCCATGCCGTATCGGCTTCTCACCTCTCTGGCGGTGAGAGTCGTGGGCCAGATATACCTCTTTGATGCCGGCGAAGGTACCCAGCTTGGCTTGAAAAAAACCAAAATTGGTGTCCGCGGGCTAGACGTCCTGGCAGTCAGTCACCTTCACGCGGATCATTGCCTTGGTATTCCAGGCATCATGATGTTGAGGTCGCAAATTCAGGACCCCGACCCCCTCACCATACTCGGCCCCCCCGGCATCAAGAAATTCATTCAGCACGCTCACGAAAATCTGGAGTTCTTCCTCAATTACCAAATCACTTTCCTGGAGTGGTCCTCGGAATCAGACGAAGTAGCATACCAAAATGACCAGGTTCGGATCATCTGGCACCCCCTGGAACACAGCCGCTTTTGTCTGGGGTACCGCCTGGAAGAGCTTGACCGACCTGGCAAGTTCAAGCCTCATCTGGCCGCATCCCTGGGCATCCCCAAAGGACCCCATTGGGGTCAACTTCAGCAGGGACAAAAGATAACTCTCGAAGACGGGACAGAGATCGCGCCGGAGCAGGTTCTGGGTGAATCCAGACGGGGTCGTCATGTGGCCTATGTGGTAGACACCAGACCGTCAAAGGGAGTCTACCGGCTGTGCAAAGACGCTGATATCGCTTTTATAGAAGGCATGTTTCTACCTGAAGATGCCGAGCACGCAGAAGCCAAAGGGCACCTTACTGTGGTAGATGCTGCCCGCGTTGCCGAGAGGGCGGGGGTATGTCGCGCTGTGCTGGTTCACATCAGCCCTCGCTATGGCAGCGATGAGCTACCTCTTCTGGCAGCGGCTGCTCAATCTCGCTTTGACTGCGCTGAGATGGGAGAGGATTGTAAGGTTTATCAGGTGCCTTTACCGGAGGATGATTGAAGCCGCAGAGCGCAGAAAACAGAGGTCAGAAGTCAGAGATCAGAGGTCGGAGGGCAGAAGTCGGAGATCAGAGATCGGAGGTCGGAGGACAGAAAACAACTGGTAACGTATAACGTATAACGTATAACATCTCTTACTGTTCACCGTTTACTGTTTACCATTTACTTAAACTAATTCTCTAATTTTCTAATTAACTATCCAACCAATTGACCAAACGTCAAAGAAGACAATGTCAAGAAAACCAAATCCCTTACTGAAAGAGTTTCTAGACGAGAGCCTGACTTTGCCGGAAATCGACTGGGAGACAGTGCCGTTTGGGGTTAACCCCAGGGACGCCTGGGAGATGTTTGATGAGAATGTGGAGGGGTGGGTGCCCATTTGGTTCCCAACCGCTGACCTCAGAAGTGGGCAAAGCTTCGGTGAATTCGATCGGGCCTATTTTTTTAACGAAGACCTGGAAAGGATTCTGGAGGCCATGCATCGCTGGCCGTTGTGGGGAACGTCAACACAGAAAAAACATGCGGTTGCTTTTGCCCTGTTACATCTGTATTGCGAGGTGAACAGGTCTTGTCCGAAGGTATAGGGCGCAGGGTCGTTATCCGTTATTAGTTATCCGTTATTCGGGAGATCAGTCGCTATAAGCTGCCTTGACGACTTGAACGCTTTAATTATTTGACGAATTGTCTAATTATCTAATTATCTAATAAACTAATCACCCAAAACCTAAGTGGAGAGGTGAAAATGTCCAACCTGTACTTCTGTAAATATTTTCCCGAAGGAGTTGAAGCTGAGAACTTTCTCCTGCCGGATGCCAAACCCCACTGGAATCCTTCACGGGATATGATGCTCAGCCATGTTTATCTCGATCTGGTGGTGGAAGTAGAAGCGAAAAAACTGAAGGGGACGGCGCGCATTAAATTTACCTCCATTAAGAAAGATCTGGAAAGCATTTTTCTTGACGCCAGGGAGCTACGCATTGATCGTGTGAGCGGCGACGATGGGCAAATTCTCCAATTCAAGCAAAATGATCGAGGTGTAAGGATACACCTGGCTGGACCTGTTGGCCGCGGCCAGAGCAGCACGGTCTGTATTGATTATGGGGTAGAGAACCCGCGGTTGGGCCTTTATTTCACCGACCCGGATGAGCACTACCCGGATAAGCTTTGGCAGGTGTGGAGTCAGGGCCAGGACGAGGACAATAAATACTGGTTTCCCTGTGTAGACCACCCTCGCGAGAAGGTTACCAGTGAGATCCGCGCTACGGTGGATAAGCCCTATGTGGTGGTAAGCAATGGTGAACTCAAAGAAAAGTACGAGGACGATGATGGACGGCTGGTATATCACTGGTCCATGGAGAAGCCTCACAGCATTTATCTCATCAGTTTGGCGATCGGTGCTTACATTGAGCTGACGGATCATTTTGAAGACATTCCTCTATCCTTCTACGTGCCTGAAGGCCGGGAGGAGGAAGGCTACCGCACCTTTGAGAAAACAGCAGACATCGTGCGCTATTTTTCCGAGAAAACAGGTATCCGCTACCCTTACCGCCAGTATTCCCAGGTAGTGGCCCAGGATTTTATTTTTGGGGGCATGGAAAACACCACCGCCACTACTCTCACAGAAATGACCCTGCATGACGAGCGGGCCCATCTGGACTTCACCAGCGAACACCTGGTGGCCCACGAACTTGCGCACCAGTGGTTTGGAGACCTGGTGACGTCCAAGAGTTGGAGTCACAGCTGGCTGCATGAGGGTTTTGCCACCTACTTCGACCTGCTTTACACTGAACATGCCGAAGGAGAAAATGAGTTCTACTACCGGTTGTTGGAGAATCGTGAGACCTATTTTACAGAGCACGATTCCAAATACCGGCGGTCCATCGTCACCAACGTCTACAGCCAGCCCATTGATCTGTTTGATATGCATTTGTACCCGGGCAGCGCCGCCCGATTGCACATGCTACGCAGGATTTTGGGTGAGGAAGAATGGTGGGAGATCATCACTCTCTTCCTGAAAGAACATAGAGATTCCGTGGTGGAAACCGTTGATTTCGCGCGGTGCATCGAGGAGGTTACCGGAGATAATTATGACTGGTTTATCGACCAATGGTTTTACAAGCCCGGGTTCCCGGTGCTGGAATGTTCCTGCGAGTACCAGGAAAAAGAAAAGAACCTGATTTTCCATGTGAAGCAGAACCAGAATGGAGAAAATGAGCCACATGCGTTCCGGTTTCCACTGACGGTGCGGTTGGTGGGCGAAGATGGTACCGCTCGGGATATTAAGGTGCAGGTTGAAGAACGGGAGCATCATTTCTACATCCCCGCTGAGGGTGAACCCTCCATGGTTCTGGTTGATCCGGAGGACACTATTCTAAAAAGGATGCGGTGGAAAGTAGACAGCGGGAAACTCTCCAGACAACTGAAACAGGCTGAAAATGTGTTGAAGCGTATTGAGGCGGCCGCTGAATTAACAAAGGTGGGCGATCGTGAAGCCGTGACTAGCCTTGAAGAGGCCATGCACCATGATCCTTTTTGGGGGGTATCAGCCCGTGCTGCCAAAGGACTGGGTGAGATTCGCACTGAGCAGGCAATGCAGGCCTTGATTGGTGGGCTGAAAGTCACACATCCTAAGGCACGGAGGGCTGTGGTTAAAGCACTGGGGAATTTCAAGGAAGAGGAGGCTTTCCGAGCATTGCGGCCACTGGCTGAAAAAGACGCGTCTTACTTTGTGGAGGCTGAGGCTGTACATGCGATTGCTCGTACCAAAGCAGAAGGTGCGTTTTCTCTGATTGTAGGTGCATTGGAGAAAGATTCTTTCAATGACGTAATTCGCTGCAAGGCCTTGGAAGGATTTGGCGAGCTCGATGTTGATAAGGCCCTTTCCATACTCTATGAATGCTCGCGCTATGGTAAGCCGGAGCTGGTTAGGGCGCAGGCCCTGCGGATTCTGGGCAAAATGGGCAAGAGCAGACCCGATAACCTGGAGATCTTGGAGAAGATCAGCGATGCATTCCAGGCGCCGGAAGGCCCCAGATCTTTCCGCGCCAAGCTGGCAGCCATTCAAGCGTTGGAAACACTGAATCGCGAAGAGGGATTGCCACTACTAAAGAGGGTGGCGGAGACTGAGCTGGACGGCCGCCTCGTTCGTAATGCCAGGTTGGCTGTGAGAAAGATCGAGAGAGGCAAGGATAAAGGGGAGGCAATTCGGAAACTGGAAAAGCGGTTGGAGGAGTTTGCGGAGGAGAGCAAGAAGCTGAAGGATAGGTTGGATAAGCTAGAGTCACTAGGCACTTAGTTCGCATAGCGCAGAGCGCAAAGCGCATAGCGTGGTAAGGCGAGAAAAGCGGGAAAGGCGAGAAATCAGACG
>Ga0210119_1000101_pt1 | contig 19129 bp, 16 predicted proteins | sample China_Bullhead_C_2_FD_184859 | JGI IMG/M metagenome (GOLD analysis project Ga0210119, IMG submission 184859) | Wetland microbial communities from San Francisco Bay, California, USA, that impact long-term carbon sequestration -... | ecosystem: Environmental > Aquatic > Marine > Wetlands ... | reverse complement strand
GTAGCGTCCCCCGGACAGCTTCTCGATCTTTCCTTCAAGCTCCAGGATCAGAAGCATGGAGGAAACCTGATTAATCGTCAATCCAGAGCGCTCCACGAGTTCGTCGGTGCCGACAGGATCATGGCCGAGCGCTTCGAGGAGTTTTACATACTCTTGGTCGGCATCGTTGCTCGTCTCACGCGGCGCTCCCGCTTCGTCGGCCGCCTCCAGCAGGTGGCCCGCGAGCGGCGCGAGTTCCGCAACGATATCATCGGCGGCCTCGACCAGTTTTGCGCCCTGGCGGATGAGCTGATGGCAGCCGCGTGACAGCGGGTTATGGATGGATCCCGGGATCGCGAAGACTTCGCGGCCCTGTTCCGCGGCCAGCCGCGCGGTGATCAGTGATCCGCTGCGCCGTGCAGCTTCGACGACGACGGTACCGAGGCTGATGCCGCTGATCAGGCGGTTCCTTTGCGGGAACAGCGTCCTGTTCGGTGCTGTACCGAGCGGAAATTCGCTGACGAGCGCGCCGTGACGAGCAATATCATGCGCGAGGTCGTGGTTGACAGCGGGATACACGCGATCGATACCATGGCCGAGAAAAGCAATCGTCGGAGCACCTGCCGCCAGCGCACCGCGGTGTGCGGCGGCATCGATGCCCTGAGCGAGCCCGCTGACGATACAGAAACCGGCCCCGGCGAGGTGCCTGGCGAACTCGAATGCGTTCTGCGCGCCTCCCTGCGTAGGGTTACGGCTGCCGACGATCGCGAGAGCCGGCAGGTGCAGAACCTCCGGGTCGCCGATGATGAACAGCCGTTCCGGCGGTCCCGCAATGCCGGCCAGCAGTTCGGGGTAACGGTCATCTCCGAGTCTCAGCAGGTGGTGGTTCTCTTGTTGTAACCACTCGTTCTCGTCCACCGCGAATCCCGCATCGTGCGCCAAGGTCGGTGAATCATACCGCGGCGGCGGCGCGCTGCGTCATGACCATTCTCGGCGCATCGCGCAAAAAAAACGGCGCCCGAAGGCGCCGTCTTCCCATTCTCGAGTAACCCGGATCAGATCGGGTTGCGTACGGTGTCGTGTATGTGGATCGCCTGCGTGGCTTCCATGACGAGGCCGTAGCCGATGCGGTCATAGACCTTGAATACCATCAGCGTACCGGCTTCCTCGTCGGGAAGGCGTACCTTGCCGCCGCCGAAACGGTCTTTCACCGTCTCACCGGTGCGGAATACGGTCAGCACGTCTCCGACCGACAGGCCGTCCCGCGTGCCGCGATTCAATACCACGACCTGGTACTGGCCGATCTGGGTAACTCCGCCGACGACGGAAATGATACGGCCGTCGATGGCGCTGCTCGGCGCGCGCGGGTAGAAATTCAGGGGAATGTCCACCGACTCCGGAATCAGCTTGTCGCCCGGTACCGCCTCCTGGCTGGTATCGGTCAACGCAACCGTTGCCGGGTCACCGGTGCGGCGCAGGGTACCTTCGCCAATGAACTTGCCCTGGTAGCCGATGAGCTTGTTGTCGTCCGGGTCGATCAGCGGACCGCCAACTTCCACGATGTTGTAACGCGATCCCAGCGCGCCGTCGTCGATTCCACGGACGTAGACGATGTTGCCGGCTGCCGCGATGAGATGATCACCGCGAGTTTCGAGCAGATACGGCAGCCGATCGGTCTCGCGCTTCTCCAGCACCGCGCCGCTCGACAGGAACGCCGAAACGGATTCGTACGGGATGCTGGTTACCGCCTGGGTGATCGGCGAGACGCGTGCCTGCGGCGAAAGCCGGTAGGTCGAAGCGCGTACGTTGGTAACGCGGGGCTGTCCGTCGATGTAAACGAGAGCGAGTACATCGCCGGGGTAGATAAGGTGCGGGTTCTCGATCTGGGTGTTGATGTGCCAGATTTCCGGCCAGAACCAGGGGTCCTTGAGGAAGGTTGCAGCAATATCCCACAGCGTATCGCCGACCTTTACCACGTACTCGTTGGGGTGGTTGTCGGCGAGCGGTACGGGCTGGCTGACGCGTTCGACGACCGGGCCGGTGTACTCGGGAACTGACGACTGCGATGAGCTGTCATAGCTCGGCGGCGGTGCGCTGGCCGGCGTCGGAACCGAGGGTTCGTCGTCGTTTGCGAACGGGTTCAGGGAGCAACCGGCCAGAGTGGCAGCCAGCGCAACAGCGGTGAGCCGAATGAAGGTGTTCAGGCTTTGTGTGCGGGGGACCATAGTTCGCGGGTGCTCCATATTTGCGGTTTCAAACCGGGCCTGTCGCGGCGTTGCTATAATATGTCGTTCCGGCACTGCCACGGCTGCCAATTACGTCACATTTCCGGCCCAAAAAGCGCTCGGAGACGCCGTATGATTGGCTGCATTTTCTGAAACTTATTCAATTAAGTCAAACGTTTAGAGAATTTTTGTAGATTTTGACGCGAGATCCGGGTGGAATAATTATGTCCTCAAGGGGTCATAGTGACCAAAGCAACCCGGAAATTGCTGCAGGCGAATTATGGCAAAACTGACGATTCTGGAATTTCCCGATCCGCGATTACGCAAGAAAGCAGTGCCCGTCGACGTGGTCGACGACGCGTTGCGCACGCTGATCGACGACATGTTCGAGACCATGTACGACGCGCCGGGCATCGGCCTTGCGGCCACGCAGGTCGACGTGCACCGGCGCCTGCTGGTTGCGGACGTGTCGTCCAAAAAGGACGATCCGCACGTCTTCATCAACCCGGTCATCGTCGAGAAAGACGGCGTGACGGTCACCGAAGAAGGCTGCCTGTCCGTTCCCGGGTATTACGAGGAAGTGAAACGTGCAGAGCACATCCGTGTGCGCTATCTCGACCGGGACGGCCGCGAATGCGAGGGCGAATTCGAGGGACTGCTGGCCGTTTGCGTGCAGCACGAAATCGATCACCTCGATGGCAAGCTGTTCGTCGACTATCTGTCCGAAGCGAAACGCAGCCGCATTCGCAAGAAACTTGAAAAAGAGCGGCGCCACCAGGCGGCCGCCGTAGTCGCCTGAGCGTCGTCCCCCGCCAATAGCCGAGTTCGATCATGAGCGATACGAGAGTGCTGTTTGCCGGTACGCCGGAATTCGCTCTCGCGTCGCTGGAGGCACTGACGCATGCTGGCATCGTGCCGCTCGCGGTATTGACGCAGCCGGACCGGCCGGCCGGGCGCGGCAAGCGGCTCACTGCCAGCCCGGTCAAGCAGTTCGCGCTCGAGCGGGGCATCGAGGTGTTGCAGCCGGCGACACTGAAAGACCCGGACGCGATCAAGCAGGTCGCGGCGTTCGAGCCGGACATCCTGGTCGTCGCCGCATACGGCCTGATCCTTCCACAAAGCGTTCTCGATATCCCGACGAAGGGCTGCCTGAATGTGCATGCGTCGCTACTGCCGCGCTGGCGCGGTGCGGCGCCGATCCAGGCTGCGATACTCGCCGGCGACGAGAAGACCGGCGTCAGCCTCATGGCAATGACCGCGGGGCTCGATTGCGGGCCGGTTTATGTCGAAGAAGCGCTCGCCATCGGTCCCCACGAGACGGCGGGTGACCTGCACGATCGCCTCGCGGCGCTCGGCGGGGAACTGCTGGTACGTCACTTCGATGCGATCCTGAGCGGTGCGCTCGAAGCGGTTGAGCAGGATGACTCCCGGGCCACCTATGCGGGGAAGATCAACAAGCAGGATGCGCGGCTGGACTGGCAGCAGCCGGCCGAGGCGCTGCAGCGCCAGGTGCGCGCCTACAATCCGGTTCCCGGCGCCTTCTTCCTGTTCGACGACACGCCGATCAAGTGCTGGCGCGCGAGCGTCGTCGCGGGCAGCGACAAGGCGGCACCGGGCGAAGTGCTGTCCGCGGGCCGCGACGGCATCGTCGTTGCCTGTGGCCGGCAGGCACTGCGGCTCGACAGTCTGCAGCGTCCCGGCAAGCGCCCGGTAACCGCGGGCGAGTTCGCCGGCGCGGTGGCGATCGCCGGCCGGCACCTGGGCTGACCGGGGTGTCCGAAAATCGTCAGGGTGCGCGACTTCGGGCTGCAGCAGCGGAGGTCGTCGATGCCGTCGTCCGTTCCGGCAAATCCCTGGACACGGCGCTGCCGGCTCACGAGTCGCGGGTAGCCGCCGACGATCGGGCATTGCTGCGGCTGCTTTGCTACGGGACATTGCGGCACCACTGGCGCCTGCAGTTCTGGATCGGGCAGCTGCTGGAGCGGCCGCTGAAACCCAGGGACAGCGTGATCAATGCGCTGCTCGCGATCGGGCTCTATCAGCTGACGGCGACCCGCATACCGGATCATGCCGTGGTATCGCAGACAGTCGAAGCGTCACGCCTCCTGCGGAGGCCCAAGCTCGCCGGCCTGTTGAATGCCGTTATGCGGCGATTCCTGCGCGAGGACATTGCGTCCGCGGCGCCCGACAGCGCAGAAGCCGTTCACGATCATCCGCAGTGGCTGATAGACGCAATACAGCGCGACTGGCACGGTCAGGGCGACGCCATCCTCGCGGCGAACAATGCGCGGGCGCCGATGTGGCTGCGGGTCGACGCATCCCGGGCGACGGCCGCAGAGTACGTGCAGCAGCTCGCCGAAGCCGGCATTGCGGCGGATACCTTCGACGCAATCGACGGGGCGGTGAAGCTCGCCGAGCCTGTCCCGGTGGCGAACCTGCCGGGCTTTGCCGATGGGCTCGTCTCGGTGCAGGACGCGGCGGCGCAGCTCGCGGCACCCTGGCTGCTGCAGGGCGGCGGCGGGCGGGTGCTGGACGCCTGTGCCGCGCCGGGTGGAAAGAGCGGACACTTGCTGGAACTCGGGGGCGCGGCGATCGATCTGACCTGTGTGGACCGGGACCCGGAGCGGCTGCGCTCGGTCGAGGATAACCTCCACCGTCTCGGCAGGTCTGCGACGCTCGTGTGCGGCGATGCATCAACACCACAGGACTGGTGGGACGGGTCGCCCTTCGACGCCATCCTGCTGGACGCACCGTGTTCGGCGACCGGCGTTATCCGCCGCCACCCGGACATCAAGCTGCTGCGCCGCGCCGCGGACATCGCGCCGCTCGCGGCCCTGCAACGCAGCTTGCTCGACCGCGCCTGGCCGCTGCTGGCACCCGGCGGACGGCTGCTGTACGTAACCTGCTCGGTGCTCGCTGCGGAGAACGACGAGGTGCTGTCCCCGTTTCTCGAGGCGACGCCGGATGCACGGGAGAACGATGCGTTGCAAAATAACAACATCCGCGATGTAATGCAGCGCAAGGCGTGTGGATTCCAGGTTCTGCCGGGCACCGCGGACATGGACGGTTTCTATTACGCCTGCCTCGAAAAGGCTGGCTGAGCAGACATGTCGACACCACGAGAGCACGGGCTGGGCGGGACGATACGCGGCGCACTGATCGCGGCCTGCGTCTCGTTGCTCGGCAGCGCCGCCCTGGCGCAGGACCCGGTAGAGCGCGCCGGGTACTTCGAGGTCCGCTCGGCCTCGACCGAACTCTCCGGTGGTGTCCACATGCTCGATGCGCGGCTGCAGCTGGTGCTCTCCAGCGAGGCGCTCAACGCGCTCAACAGCGGCGTGCCCCTCACGATCGAACTGCAGATGCAGGTCATTCGTTCGCGGCGCTTCTATCTCGACGCCGTCGATGCCGAACTCGCGTTCCGCTTCGAGCTCGAGTACCGGCCCATCAGCCAGCGTTACATCGTCCGGAACCTGAACAGCGGCGACCAGGACTCCTTCGCAACCCTGTATTCCGCACTCAACACTCTTGGCCGGGTGCAGCGTTTGCCGGTCATCGACGAGTCGCTGCTCGTACCCGACCGTGATTACCGGGTCAGGCTTCGAGCGCTGCTGGCGACGGAGCAGTATTCCGCGCCTTTGCGGCTCCTTTTCTTCTGGCGCGATGAGTGGCAGCTCAAGAGCGATTGGTACGAATGGAAGCTCGAACGATAAAGCGCGCCTTCATCGGCCTTCTCGCGGCAGGCGGCGTGCTGCTGTCTCTGTCCGCATTGTTCCTGCTGAGCGTTACCGCGCAGAATTCCGACGACTTCGATCGTTTTCACAACCTGCTGGTCAGCGTCAATATCGCGGGCGCGATCCTGTTGTTCGTGCTGCTCGTAGGCAACCTGATCCGGCTGCTGCGCGACTATCGAGAAAACGTTCCCGGCGCGAGACTCAAGGCCCGAATGGTCGCAATGTTCGTGGGCCTCGCGGCGCTGCCGTTGTTCGTCGTGTTCTACTTCGCGGTGCAATACATCAACCGCGGCATCGATTCCTGGTTCGACGTCGAGATCGAGGATGGGCTCGGCAGCGCCATCGAAGTGGTGCAGGCGGTCTTCGAGGTTCAGATGCGCGAGAATCTCGCGTCGACGCGCCAGATCGCGGAACGGTTGGCGGCGGTGCCGGAGCGGCGCTTCGTGTTTGAGCTCAGCATGCTGCGCAGGGAGGCCGGTGCCAGCGAGATGACGCTGTTCGGCAAAAACGCCCAGATTCTCGCCACCAGTTCTGACCGCCCCACCGCGAGTCTCCCGCGGCCGCCGATCGACGTGCTGGAGATGCTGACGGTCGACAGGCCCAATCACGTCGCCCTGGATGAGAACGAAAAAGGACTCTACGAAATTCGTACAGCCGTGCTGTTCACCCCGCGCAACCGCAGGGAGCCGGTCGGCATCCTGCAGGCACATTTCCCCACGACCGAGCGCGTCAGTCGCCTCGCATCGAGTGTGAGTGATGCGCAGACCGGTTACGAACGACTGGTATTCCTGCGCGAAGGTCTCAAAGTGACCTTTACGCTGACGCTGACCGTAGTCCTGATGATGTCACTGCTGGCGGCCATCTACGGCGCGCTCATGCTGTCGCGGCGGCTGGTCGCGCCGATCCAGGATCTCGTGGCCGGCACACGCGCGGTGGCCGCGGGTAACTTCGATACGAGACTGCCCTCGCCGTCGCGTGACGAGATCGGTTTCCTGATCAATTCCTTCAACGACATGACCCAGCGGCTGGCGGCAGCCCGCCGCGAGACGCGCCTCAGCCAGGCCCTGGTCGAGGCGGAGCGCGCCAACCTCGAGGTCATACTGGCACGCCTTTCGACCGGGGTGGTCGCGATCGACCCCGACTTGCGCATACGCACGGCGAACCAGGCGTCCGGGGCGATCCTCAACGTGGATCTCGAGGCGCGCGTCGGCGAGTACCTGCCGGATATCGCGCGCAACGAACCGCTGCTCGATCAGTTCGTCGACGTGGCGCGCGTCCACCTCGATGCCGGCGAGACGGAATGGCGCGAGCAAATCGTGTTGCGCGGCGAGGTAGGCCGGCGCGTGCTGACCTGCGCGTGCACCGCGCTTCCGGGCGAGGGTGACCAGGCGGGTGGCTACGTGGTCGTATTCGACGACATCACCGGCTTGCTGCAGGCACAGCGCGATGCCGCGTGGGGCGAGGTGGCGCGCCGGCTGGCGCACGAGATCAAGAACCCGCTGACGCCCATTCAGCTGTCCGCGGAGCGGCTGCGGCGCAAGTATCTCGACAAGATGTCGGGCGAGGAGGCGCAGATTCTCGACCGGGCCACGCACACGATCGTGCAGCAGGTCGAGGCAATGAAGGAGATGGTCAACGCCTTCAGCGATTATGCGCGCGCGCCGGACATGGACATCAACCGCTTCGACCTCGACAAGCTCGTCCACGAGGTTGTCGACCTGTACCGGTCGCAGGAGAGCGACGTCAAGATCGTCGTTACCTCCGATCCGGCGATGCCGTTGCTGGAAGCGGATGAAGGGCGGGTGCGCCAGATCCTGCACAACCTGCTGCGCAACGCCATGGAGGCGCTCGAGCAGACGCCCAACCCGCGGATCGACGTGCACGCAAGTGCCGCCGAGTTCGGCGGCATCGAGTTCGCGCAGATCAAGGTCGAGGACAACGGGCCCGGTTTCGATACCGGAGCCATCGCCCAGGTTTTCGATCCCTACGTTACGACCAAGCCCAAGGGAACCGGGCTCGGACTGGCGGTAGTCAAGAAACTGGTCGAGGAACACGTGGGATCGATCCTCGCCGAAAACAGGAAAGACGGGGGTGCGATCATCAGCATCCGGCTACCCATCAACGAGGCGGCCCGTGAGGCGATGATCGCGAAAGGAACCAGCCGTACTGAGAAGAGGAGAGAAAGAGCATGAGCAGTGCCCAGGTGCTCGTGGTCGATGACGAAGCTGACATTCGTGCATTGATCCAGGAAATTCTGTCCGAGGAGGGCTACGGCGTGACCGTGGCGGCCAATGCCGACGAAGCGAGGTCCGCGCGCAGCGACGACAACTTCGACCTGATACTCCTCGATATCTGGATGCCGGATACCGACGGCATCACGCTGCTGCGCGAATGGTCTGACCAGGGTGACCTGAAGTGTCCTGTCGTGATCATGTCCGGACACGGCACCGTCGACACGGCGGTGGAAGCGACCCGGCTCGGCGCGCACGATTTCGTCGAGAAACCGTTGTCGCTCGCGAAATTGTTGCGCACCGTGGAAGGCGCCCTGGATACCGCTGGCAAGCAGGCGGCCGCCGCCCGCGGCACGCTGCCGCCGCTACTCGCCCCGGTCGGCCGCAGTGCCCTGATGCAGGCTTTGCGCGACAAGGTCAAACAGTACGCGAGGCACGATGCCGCGGTTCTCATCAGCGGCGAGTCCGGCACCGGCCGCAGCGCGTTCGCGCGCTACCTGCACGCGCTGAGCGGGCGTGCGGACGGCCCCCTGATCGACATCACCGCGGCCTCGCTGACCGACGACAACGTTGAGGAGAGCCTGCTCGGCAGCGAGCAGGATGGCGAAGTCCAGATGGGCGCGTTCGAGAAAGCCAGCCAGGGCACGTTGATCATCGACGAACTGACGGACCTCAGCGAAGCCGCGCAGCGAATCCTCTTCAGCGTGCTCGAGGACGGCAGCTTCACGCGCAAGGGCGGCAGCAGCCCCGTGCGGCTCGACGCCCGGGTTGTAGCAACCCTGCGCGCGGACTACGAGGACATGGTGCGCTCGGGCGAACTGCGCCGCGACCTCATCGCAAATCTCGGCGTCCTGACACTGCGTGTACCGCCGCTCCGCGAGTATTCCGAAGACGTGCCGGAATTGCTCAATTACTACGTGGACAAACTCGTGGATTCGGAAGGCCTCGGATTCCGTCGCTTTAGCGTCGCCGCGCAAAACCGGCTGCGCAACTACCCGTGGCCGGACAATGTGCGGGAGCTCAAGAACCTGGTTCGACGGCTGCTGATGTCGGAATCCGACGAAGACATCTCCCTCGCCGAAGTCGAAGCGGAGATCTCGGCCGCGGCGCTGGACGACGAGCCGCTCGTCAAGCAGGACCTGCTGGCGCTGCCGCTGCGCGAGGCGCGGGAACAATTCGAGCGCGCCTACCTGCAACAGCAACTCGTTCTCTGTGACGGCAAAGTAGGGCAGCTCGCGAAGCGCGTCGGCATGGAGAGAACGCATCTCTACCGCAAGCTTCGGTCACTGGGCGTCGATTTCAAATCGGTCGGCGGCGACGATTGAGCCTGTAGGAGCGCGCCTCGGCGCGCGATCGCGGTTCGGGAACCGCTCCTACAGCTCGAAAGACATCCTCCGCAACCCCCGCGCCACCGAGGTCTCTCTCAGCAGGCCGGCCGGGGTGTTTCTCGAACCGCGACTCAGCCGTCGTCGAACGTGCGACGCGCGACGGGGGGTCTTTCGGCGGGGGTAACGCGGCCGTCGGGGTGAAATTCCAGGCCAGAGTTGCCGAAGTCCTCGATACTCAAGCCGCGAATCATTTTCAGGGCGCGGCCTTGCGGGTCGAGCGACGGACCGGCGGGCCGTAGCTGGCGGGTGGAGATGATCTCTCCCTCGACGAAGCGGCCCTCCTCGTCGAGTGTGGCAACCAGTATTGGCGCGATGCCCTTGATGCCGGCGACGCTGATCCCGTAATAGGTTGCGAAGTTGCCGAGGCTGTAGGCGATAAGCCGGTCGTTGTAGCGTTCCATGGCGCGCACCACATGGGGTCCGTGGCCGATCACGAGGTCGGCGCCGGCGTCCACGACCATGCGTGCGAAGCGCACCACGTCGCCGCGCGGTTCGCCGTAGTACTCCTCATCGGCAAACGGCAGCCGGGTTACGTCGCTGCCCTCCGCGCCGCCGTGGAAGGACACGATGACGATGTCGTGCGTCGCGGCAAAGTCGCGCACCGTCTGCTCCGAAAGTGCGTAATCGAGCAGCATGTTCGAGTTCTTTGTCACCGCGTACGCCAGCACCGCGATGCGCAGGCCCTTCACTTCGAAACTCGCGAAGTCGCCTTCCCTTCCGGAATGGTAGATACCCGCGGCCGCGAGCGCCTGCATCGTTGCCGTGCGGCCTTCTTCGCCGAAATCCCGTGCGTGGTTGTTGGCGAGGCTCAGCACGTCGAAGCCAGCGGCGCGGTAGTGGAAAGCGTAGCGGCTGGGCGACCGGAACAGGTAGCAGGCCTTCGGGTTGCTGCATTTCTTGCCCGGCTCACCACCGTCGACGAGCACACCTTCGAGGTTGCCGAAAGCGACGTCGGCGGACCAGAGCCAGGGCGCCACGCCGGCGAGGAAGCCGACGCCGTCGTCATCCGGCAGGTGGTCCTCGGGATAGTCGGTGCCGATCATCATGTCGCCGACCGCGGCAATGCTGATTTTCGTGGGTGCCCGTCGCACCGGTTCGGCCGGCGCGGCGGGCGCTTCGACAGGCGGCTCCGTTGCCGCCGGTTCCGGTGGCGGCAGCGGCGCGGTTGTCGAGCAGGCCCCGAGCGAGACCAGCACGACCACCGCCAGGCTGCGTCGCAGGTTACTCACCGAGGCGAATGCGGATGGCGTCTATCTTTGCCGCGCGCAGGCGGCTGCGCAGCAGGTTGAGTTCGTCGAGATCGTCGGTCGGGCCGATGCGAACGCGGTGATAGGTCTTGTCGTCGATCGTCACGCGCTGGATGGTCGACTCGATGCCCTGCAGCGCGAGTTCTGCGCGCCGCCGGTCGGCATCCTCGTAACGCGTGAACGAACCGGCCTGCAGAATGTAGAGACCGGGCATCACGACCGGACGCGGCTCCACTTCCGCCGTTACGTCGGTCTCCTGCTCGGGAATGACCACCTCGAAATTCGGCAGCATGTCGTAAAAGGTGAAGCGGCTCTCCTGCGGCTCTTCCGCCGGCTCCTGTGCCGGTTCTTTCACGGCGGCCGCCTCGCCATTATCGTCGATGGCGCTCTCCAGGCTGGCGGGCTGCCGCGCCGCGGCCTGCGGCGGTGCCGGCTGTGTGTCGCGCACGTAGATCGCGAATGCGACGGACAGGCCGAGGGCCAGCCCGAAGAGCATCCAGATCCAGCCCGGGTATTCCTGCTTCCGGCTCGATGCCCTGCGCCGCTTGCTGCGTTTCTTCGCCATTACATCGAGTCGGGTGCGGATACGCCCAGGATCGCGAGGCCGTTGGCAATCACCTGGCGAGTCGCGGCGCACAGGCACAGGCGCGCGTCGCGCAGCTCGTCGTCGTCAACAATGAAGACGTGTGCGTTGTAATAAGTATGGAAGTCGTTGGCCAGGTCGCGCAGATAATGGACCAGGTGCTGTGGTGCGAGATTGGCCGCGGCCAGGTCGATGACTTCCGGGTACCGGCTGAGCGTCGTCATCAGGGCCTTTTCCTGCGGCTCCTGCAGCAGATCCAGGCTGGTGCAGCGCTCCGCTCCCGCCCAGCTGTAGTTTTTTTCCTCCAGTTGACGGAACACGCTCGCGATGCGTGCGTGCGCGTACTGGATGTAATACACGGGGTTGTCGTTGGACTGGGACTTCGCTACGTCGAGGTCGAAGTCGAGATGCTGGTCGTTCGAGCGCGACACGTAGAAGAAGCGCGCCGCATCGTTGCCGACCTCGGCCCGTAACTGCCGCAGGGTGTCGAACTCGCCGCTGCGCGTCGACATCTGCACCTTCTTGCCACCGCGGTACAGCGCGACGAACTGCACGAGCTGCACCTCCAGGTCTTCGGCCCTGTAGCCCATGGCATCGAGGCCGGCTTTCACTCGCGTTACGTAGCCGTGGTGGTCCGCGCCGAGAATGTCGATCAGGCGATCGAAGCCCCGTTCGCGCTTGTCGAAGTGATAGGCGATGTCGGACGCAAAATAGGTCTTGGCGCCGTTCTCTCGCACGACCACGCGGTCCTTCTCGTCGCCGAAATCCATCGCCCGGAACCAGGTGGCGCCATCCTTCTTGTAAAGCATGCCGCGTTCTTCGAGCACGGCCAGGGCATCGTCGATGCGGTGGCTCTTCGTCAGGCTCTGCTCGGAGAACCAGCGATCGAACGTGACGCCGAATTCTGCCAGGTCGTCCTCGATGTCGTCGCGGATACTGTCGAGCGACTGTTGCCGCATCCGATCGAAGCCGTCTTCGCCGAGCAGCTCCTTCGCGCGGGTGATCAGCGCACCGATATGCGCTTCCTTGTCGCCCTCCGGCGCATCGGCAGGGATACCCTCGAGTACCGCAGCGGCGTCGGCGACATCGATGCCGTCCGTATTGACCGCGGCAGCAATGTCACGAATGTAGTCGCCGCGGTAACCCGCCGAGGGAAATGCAACGGTCGTGCCCTGCGCTTCCAGCCAGCGCAACCAGACGCTGACGCCGAGGATGTCCATCTGGCGGCCGGCATCGTTCACGTAGTACTCCCGGGAAACCGGGTAGCCGACCGTTTCGAGCAGGTTGCCCACCGTCGCGCCGTATGACGCATGCCGGCCGTGTCCAACGTGCAGCGGGCCGGTAGGGTTCGCGGAGACGAACTCCAGCAGGATGCGGGGCGATGATTTGGGCGCATGCCGGCCGTAGTCTTCGCCGCTGCCCAGGATCGTGCGTATCTCCGCATGAAATGCGGCCGGGCTCAGGGTGAAGTTGATGAACCCCGGGCCCGCGATCTCGACCTTCTCCAGTTCATCGGTGTCGGCAATCTGCTCGACGATGGCTGCTGCGAGGTCGCGCGGGCTGCGCCGCGCGGGTTTTGCAAGGCGCATGGCGAGGTTGGATGCGAAGTGTCCATGCGCGGGGTCGCGTGTGCGCTCGATCGTGCTTTCGGCGGCGACGCCTCTGGCTGCTTCGGCGAGTTCGGGCAGGCGGGACAGTGCGTCCTCGAGGAACTTTGCAATCGCGGATTTCATTGAGCTGGGGCTTGCAGGCTGGAGCGCTTTAAAGGCTGACTCGTTGAAGAGCGGGCGATTCTACCCGGTTATTCGCCCTCGCGCCCAGTTGGTCAGACAGGATCTCTCTAAAACAACTCGACCGGGTCGACGTCGATGGACCAGCGAACCTTGCGTGCGGACGGATCCGCCTCGAGCAGCGGCCGCAACTCGCGCAGTACCTCGTGCAACAGGCGGCGATCGGCGCTCTGCAACAGCAGCTGGGCGCGGTAGCGCCCTGCACGGCGCGCCATCGGCGCGTCGACCGGGCCGAGCACCCGGAGGCGACCGCCAGCGAGCCGCCCGGCGAAGCCGGCGGCGACGTCGAGGAATGCGCGCGCATCGCCGCGTCGCGTCGCGGCGGAGCGCAGCAGCGCGAGCCGCGAGAACGGCGGCCAGTTCGCCGCACGGCGTTCTTCCAGAGCGTCCTCTGCGACGCGAGGGTAGCCGCCCTCTATCAGGCGCTGCCAGAACGGGTGGGCCGGGAACGCCGTCTGGATGATGACCTCACCTATCCGGCTCTCGCGGCCGGCACGGCCTGCTACCTGGATAATCGATTGCGCGAGGCGCTCGTCGCTGCGGAAGTCAGTGCCGAACAGGCCCTGGTCGGCATTGACGATGCCGACCAGCGTGAGCTTCGGGAAATGGTGGCCCTTGGACAGCATCTGCGTACCCACGAGTACGTCGGCGTTGCCGCTCGTTGCGCGCTGCAGGGCCTCGTCCATCGCGCCTTTGCGCTGCGTGCTGTCGCTGTCGATGCGCATAACGCTCCGACCCGGATAGCGGCGCACGAGTTCATCCTCCAGGCGCTGCGTGCCTTCTCCGAGAGGACGCATGGCGGCGCCGCATTCGCCGCAGTTGGCGTCGAGCGGCCTCGCACTGCCGCAGTGGTGGCATCGCAGGCGGCCCTCCTTGGCATGCACGGTCATGCGCGAATCGCAGCGCGGGCATTCGGCGACGTGGCCGCAGCCCGAGCAGATCAGCGTGGGCGCAAAGCCGCGGCGGTTGAGGTAGATCAGCACCTGCCCCGATTCCTCGAGGTGCTGAGTGATGGCCTGCGCCAGCGTCTCGCTCAGCCCTTCCGTGGAAACGGTTCGCCCGAGGTCCACGATCCGGATTGCCGGCGGCTGCGCGGCGCCGGCGCGGCGCGGCAGGCTCAGGTGGGAATAGTTGCCGGCTTCGCAGTGGTGCAGCATCTCGAGGGTCGGCGTGGCGGAGCCGAGCACGATCGGTATGTCGAGATGCTTGGCGCGCGCGATCGCGAGATCACGCGCCGAGTAGCGCAGGCCTTCCTGTTGCTTGAACGAATGGTCGTGTTCCTCGTCGACGATCACCAGGCCCGCATCGGTGAGCGGCGTGAACACCGCCGAGCGCGTGCCGACGACCAGCTGTGCGTCGCCGTTGCGTGCCTGCCGCCAGGACCGCAGCCGCTCCAGGTCGGAAAGGCCCGAATGCAGCAGCGCAGGATCGATGCCGAGCCGCTTGCGCAGCCGCGTGACCAGCTGGGGCGTCAGGCCGATCTCCGGCACCAGCACGAGGACCTGTCGGCCGGCGGCGATGGTTTCGTCGATCAGGTGCAGGTAGACCTCGGTCTTGCCGCTTCCCGTGACACCGTCCAGAACACTGGCGTGAAAGCCCGTCGCTGACCGGACAGCCTGCACTGCGGCCTGCTGGTCCCGGTTCAGCACCGGGCCGGCCACCGCATCGCGGCGGGACGCAGGCTCGGGGTCGTCGGCGCGAATTTCGAATTCCGTGACGAGTGCCTTGCCGGCAAGCGCGCGGAAGCTGCGCCGCCAGGCCGGCAGCTGCTCGGCGAGCGATTCCACGTCGATGCCATTGCCGCCGGCATCCAGCAGCATCTCGAGCAGTTCCGCCTGTCGCGGCGCTTTCTTCGCAAGCGATTCGATGTCGAAGCTGCGTGCTGTGTCGGTCGCCGCGACGTGGCGCAGCAGGGGGTTGAGCGGCCTGCCCTGGCGTAGCAGCGCCGGAACGGCTGCTGCAGCGACTTCGCCGACCGGGTGGTGGTAGTAGTCGCTGGTGAAGCCGATGAGCCAGAGGTCTTCCTCGCGCAGCAACGGGGTGTCATCGAGCACCTCGAGTACGCGACGCATCTTGCCCTGCGGCAGATCACTATCGCTCGCATGGGCGAGCACCACCCCGACCTGCCGCTGCCTGCCGAACGGCACGAGGACGCGGGTGCCCGGCGGCGGGTAGTGGCCGCCGGCCGGCGGCAGGTAATCGAACAGTCGCGACAGAGGGACGTTGATGGCGACTTTGAGGACCGGCGCGTTGCCCACGAATTTCCAATGAATACAAATGATTAAGGGCGCGCACCGAGATGCTCTTAACATAAGGTCGGGCGCGAAAAACCGACAGTGCCTGTCAACCAACCGTGCGACCAGGCGTTATTTCTGTAGCGACAAGTTAGATGACCTCCTGATGGAGTCAAGAGGAGTTCGCGATGAACACGCATTCGCCCGACGCAGGGAGCAGCGGCCGATGAACGCCTGTGCCGGTATTTTTGCGGTATCGTGCAGCGGCGAGCAACCGAAAGAGGCGAGGACGCTGCAGCGCGAACGGCAACTCAACCAGTTCCTTGCAGGGGTGGAGCGGCGCGCCCTGCGCTTCGCCGAGATCGCGGTGCGCGACCGCGACGAAGCGCTCGACCTGGTGCAGGACGCGATGATCAAGCTGGCGCGAAATTACTCGGGACGGCCCGAAGACGAGTGGACCCCGCTCTTCTATCGCATTCTGCAGAACGGTATTCGTGACTGGCACCGCCGGCAAATGGTGAGGAACCGCGTCATGGTTTGGTTCGGTCGCTCGCCGGCATCCGAAGACGACTACGACCCGGTCGCGCAGGCACCCGACCCGATGGGCCGGACGCCGGACGAACAGATCGAGTCAGCGGAGGCCATGCAGACGCTTGAGCACGCCGTCGCGGAGCTGCCGGCGCGGCAGCGTGAAGCGTTCATGCTGCGCACCTTCGAAGGCCTGGATGTCGCCGGCACGGCGACCGCAATGGGCTGCAGCGAGGGCAGCGTGAAGACACACTATTCCCGGGCGGTGCATACGCTGCGGGAAGTTTTGGGAGAGCACTGGCAATGAAGAAGCCACTGGACGAGAAAGAGCTGACGACTCAGGCGAAAACGCTGTTCGACGACAGCGTGGAGCGGCTCGACGCGGCGACGCTGTCGCGCCTGAACCAGGGTCGTCAGAAGGCACTGCAGGAGACCCGCAATCCCGGGTCAGCCGGCGAGTGGGCGCGCTGGGTGCCTGCCGGAGGCCTCGCGGCGGCCGCGGTCGTCGCAGTGGTGGTCTGGCAGGGCGTACCGGTGGAGCACAGCGCTCCGGCGGCGGGTACTGCAACGGATTTCGAAATCATGCTGAGCGAGGACAGCCTCGACATGCTGGAAGAGCTCGAGTTCTACAGCTGGATCGATATGGCGAACCCGGAACCGAATGGTGATGTCGGTTAGGGGCGGTTGCAAAAAGGGGCTGCTGTTCCTCGCGTTCGGCATCACGGGCACGGTGCTCGCGGCGGATGCACAGGAACCGGAGATGGAGTTTCTTGAATACCTTGGGCTTTGGGAAGAATCGGACGAAGAATGGCTGGTGGTGGAGCACCAGATGAACGTCGAGTCCGAGGAACGGATCGATCCCGTACCGGAAGGTGAAGAATCGATGGAGGACGACGATGAAAGTTAGGACATTGGTTTCGGTTGCCGCAGTCATAGCGATGCTGCTGGGTTCCGCCGCGATTGCCGATGAGCACGGCGTGGCCTGGGATTCCCTGACCGCGGAACAGCAGCAGGTGCTGAATCGTTTTGCAGACAGCTGGGACTCGCTGCCCGCGGATCGCCAGATGCGGCTGTCGCGCGGCGCGGAGCGGTGGGCCGACATGACGCCGGAGCAGCGTCAGCAGGCGCAGCAGAGGTTCACACGGTGGCGCGAGTTGCCGGATGACCGGCGTCGCCAGATTCGCGAGCACTGGGAGGAATTCCAGGGCTTGCCGCCGGAGGAACGTCGGCGCATCCGCCAGAACTACCAGCACTTCCGCGACCTGTCGCCGGAGCAGCAACAGCAGCTTCGCGAACGCTTCCGTCGCCTGTCGCCGGAGCAGCGGGACCGTCTGCGCGACCGCTTCCGTGACATGACGCCGGAGCAGCGCCAGCGCATGCGCGACCGGATGCAGCGCGACCGGCGCGGCTGAGCAATATTGTCGTTACCGGCAAGGCGCCCTCGGGCGCCTTTTTTTATGCGGCGTCTAGGGGTTATCCGAGACTCGCCAAATCTGTGCTGGGCGCGACATTGTTGATAGAGTAGCGCCCCATCTTTGACCGGCACGATGATCGGAGGCCATGAATGAAGATCGGTGTACCGAGAGAGACCCACCCCGGCGAGCGACGCGTTGCTACCACGCCCGACGTGGCTGTCCAGCTGCAGAAACTGGGCTTTGACGTAATCGTCGAGAAAGGCGCGGGCGCCGCGGCCAGCTTCTCCGATGAGGCGTACGCGGAGGCGGGGTGCGAAATCGCGGCCTCGGCGGACGATATCTGGTCCGGTGCGGACATCATCCTGCAAGTGCGCCCGCCCGAGGGCGATCGCGCCGGCGGCCTGAAAGAATCGCAGACGCTGATCAGCTTCCTGTACCCGGGGCAGAACCCGGAGCTCCTGGAGCAGCTGACCAAGACCGGCGGCACGGCAATGGCGATGGACAGCGTGCCGCGCATCTCGCGCGCGCAGAAGATGGACGCGCTGAGCTCGATGGCGAACATCGCGGGTTACCGCGCGGTCGTCGAGGCGGCGCAGCATTTTGGCCGCTTTTTCACCGGCCAGATCACGGCGGCGGGCAAGGTGCCTCCGGCCAAGGTCCTGGTGATCGGCGCCGGCGTTGCGGGTCTCGCCGCCATCGGTGCTGCAAAGAGCATGGGTGCGATCGTCCGGGCCTTCGACACCCGCCCCGAGGTGAAGGAACAGGTGGAGAGCATGGACGCCGAGTTCCTGATGCTCGATTTCGAGGGTGAGGACGGCTCCGGCGAAGGCGGCTACGCGAAGGTGATGAGCGACGAGTTCATCAAGGCCGAAATGGCGCTGTTCGCCGAGCAGGCGAAGGACGTCGACATCATCATCACGACCGCCCTGATCCCCGGCAAGCCCGCGCCGAAACTGATCACCGCGGAGATGGTTGAGTCGATGAAGGACGGCAGCGTGATCGTCGATCTCGCCGCCGAGATGGGCGGCAACTGCGAACTCACCGAGCCCGGCGAGGTGGCCGTTCGTAACGGCGTCTCGATTATCGGCTACACGGATCTCCCGAGCCGGCTGGCGGCGCAGTCGAGCCAGCTCTACGGCACCAACCTCCGCCACCTCCTCACGGACATGACACCGGAGAAGGACGGCAACCTGGTGCTCGACCTCGAAGACGAGGTCGTCCGCGGCGCGACTGTTTGCACGGGCGGTGAGACGCTGTGGCCGCCGCCGGCGCCCAAGCTGTCCGCGGCACCGGCGGCCAAAGCCGCACCGGCGCCGGCCCCGGTGAAGGAAGAAAAAGAGCGCAGCCTCGTGGGCCCGATCATCGGCATGATCGTCGCCGGCCTGGCACTGCTCGGCCTCGGCGCGGTCGCGCCGCCATCGTTCATGGCGCACTTCACGGTCTTCGTGCTGGCCTGCTTCGTGGGCTACATGGTGATCTGGAACGTTACTGCGGCGCTGCATACGCCGCTCATGAGCGTCACCAACGCTATCTCGAGCATCATCGTGATCGGTGCACTGTTGCAGATCAGTTCGGATGTGCCCCTGATCAAGTGGATCGCGGTGGGTACCGTACTGATAACTTCCGTCAATATATTTGGCGGTTTTGCGGTCACTCGCCGCATGCTTGAAATGTTCAGAAAGTGAGGTCGTGATGTTTGAGGTAAACCAAGGAATCATCCAGGTCTCGTACATCATCGCGACCATCCTGTTCATTCTCGCCCTCGGCGGCCTGTCCAA
>Ga0210119_1000100_pt1 | contig 19309 bp, 17 predicted proteins | sample China_Bullhead_C_2_FD_184859 | JGI IMG/M metagenome (GOLD analysis project Ga0210119, IMG submission 184859) | Wetland microbial communities from San Francisco Bay, California, USA, that impact long-term carbon sequestration -... | ecosystem: Environmental > Aquatic > Marine > Wetlands ... | reverse complement strand
ATTCATGAAATATCCGGGTTAAACTGGTGACAGCATAACAAAGATGGATGCCGCTTTTACTTAACTCTTTTCTTTTGCGACTAAGAGAGAGTAGCTTTCCTTTCAGTGGACATGGTCGACGTGAACGGTAGAGGGAATGTGGAAGATTCTCAGCGGTGTTGTTCTGGGTTGGAGTCTTGGAGCGAATGACTCAGCAAATATTTTCGGGACAGGGGTTACTACCGGCACGGTAAAATACCGCACTGCTATTCTGCTGACAGCCGTATTTGTTTTGCTCGGTTCCTTGATAGATGGACCAAAATGTATTAAGACCCTCGGAGAAATTTCACGCCTTCAGCCCCTTGATGCTTTTTCCTGCGCCCTGGCAACTGCAATCACCATGGGGTTTCTCACCTTCCTCGCCCTTCCTGCCTCGACCTCACAAGCAATTGTCGGTGCTATTGTTGGAGCAGGAATTCTTTCAGGTACAGCAGAATTTTCCAAGTTGTACAAGATCGTCTCATGCTGGGTTCTTACCCCCATAGGTGGAATCATAATCGCTTTTTCTCTTCACAAAGTGCTTGGCTATCTGTTGGACAAAACGGTTACCAGCATGAGGCAGCGAAATTTAATCTACACTATTGGAATCCTGGTTGCAGGAAGCTATGGGGCGTATTCATTAGGGGGCAATAACGTGGCGAACGTCACGGGAGTCTATGTTGGAGCGGGGATTTTGTCTGCCAGCATGGCCTCCCTCATTGGAGGTCTCAGCATTGCCAGCGGTGTACTTACCTACAGCAAGAAAGTGATGATGACCGTTGGCAAGGGCATCGCCCCCTTGGATCCTTTTTCCGGTGTTATTGCCGTAATCGCCGAGGCCCTAACCCTTCATATCTTTACTCAGATCGGAGTGCCGGTGTCCTCCTCGCAGGCAATAGTAGGGGCCGTAGTCGGGGTGGGACTTGTAGGAGATATGCGAACGGTGAGTCACAAGATGCTTGCCAGGATAGCTGTGGGATGGCTTCTGACACCGATCTCTGCAGGAGCCCTGACCTATTTGTTTTTGCTGCTCATTACCTGACTATATTACTCCATCACTCCAGCAGACTTCCCCATGCAGGAGAGACCCTATAAGTCTCCTCTGGGGGTAGCTCAAAGCCTGGTCCGCCCCCGCATGGCGGGATCTTCGATGGGCCTTGGATTCTTTACTAAAAATCACTTACCCTTGGACCTCACGGTAATGTTCACCTCAACGTCGGGCCATTTCTTGCCTTTCGGTCTCACGTTCGGGGGCGCAATAAGCTTTCGCAACATCTTTTCATTCTTCTTTATGCTTTCCAAATATATTGGTTCGGTAACGATGTTTATTCTTTGATTCGCATCACCAGGTGGAGAAAGGACCCGCAACTGTTTGGGATTTAGTTCCACTGAGACCAACTCCAGACCTTGGGGGAGCGTACCCACCAACTGTGGTTGTATCTCCACTTCAAATTCCGCAATCTCCTCCAGTGACAGTGCTATGCTGGAAGGGTTTGCATTCACAAGTTTAACCCCCCTGGGAAGGGCGATATTTTCTTTAGAAACAACAAAGACTTGTCCCCCGGCCTTGGCCTGGGACAAATCAATCTTGACACTCAAATTTGCTGGGGTGATTTTATCGAGATCCGACTTGGGACCGGTTAATTGCAGTTTGATCTCCGTGGGATTGTCACTTCTAAGAGCGAGGTTCTCCGGCGCGGCAATGTATTCCACTGGAACTGTAAAGGACTTCTCTCGAATTTCCATCTTGCTGATAATTACAGTGGAGTAGAAAACAAGAGCCAGGGCAAGACTTATTGCCATCTCTGGGATCAGATGTCGCTGCTTTCTGTATTCATTGAGCTCTATTCCAGAGGAGGCAGCAGTTTGCCAATGCGACAGTATCTGCTCGGCTAGTTCGCTCTGGTCGTCGACTTTTTTTACAATGCCAGTAAAAAAGGTCTTTACCGTACCCCTCTCCTCTGAAACCACAATTACCAGTGCATCTGTTACCTCGGTAAGCCCCATGGCGGCGTGATGGCGGGTCCCGAACTCCTCGGAGAGGCGACCCGTCTTGGATAAGGGCAGCCGCGCACTGAAATGTGCCAGTTTGCCGTTCCTGAATACCAGAGCACCGTCGTGGCCGGGTGAGTTAGGGTCGAAAATGCTGAGAATAAGAGGAAGGGTTGGTTCAGCATAGAGGTCAAAGCCTCCAGACAACCATCTACCAACAGGTTCCTTTCCGGGAAAGACAATCAATGCCCCCCGCCTCTGCTTGGCCAAAACAAAGGCGGCGTCGCCAAAGAGAGCAGCCAGGGCTGGGCCAGTTTTGTCCAACTTCTTGCCGCCGAGAGAGGCGGCTCGTTCAAAGATCTTTCTGAGCTCGGGCTGGAAAATGACAATGAGAGCAATGGCTGCAACCTGGCTGAGGTTGGAGTAGATCCAGTTTATTCCTTTAAGATCGAGAACGTTGGCGGCGATGAAAATCACCATGGCGAGGAATATGCCGGTGACGATTTTCCAGGTCCCCAGCCTGAGGAGGGTGCGGTATAAGAAAAACAGGGCCGCAGAAATTAGGATGACATCCAGAATCACCCTCCAGTCAAGGAGTGCCCTGAAGAGTCTGAGCAACGAAACTAGGGTGTCCAATAGTGAGGTCCTCCCTAAAGAGCTGTTCCGAAGAAATTGGTGAGGAGAAAATCTAACCGCCTTCGAAGAAATTCATAGGAATAATGCCGCTTGGCGATTTCATAGTTGTGATCAACCATCTTCTGACGACTTTCCTGATTCTCCAGGATCTCTCTCACTTTCTTAACTTCTTTCTTGGTAAGAAAACCATCCATGACAACCAGATCAAAGCCTTTCGGTTCAATGTCTCGGACAAAAATAGAGTATCGGTTAATCAGTATAGGCTTCTTGAAATAAATGGCCTCAAGGAAAGCATTACCAAATCCTTCGTACAGGCTTGGGTAAGTAATAAAATCGGCATATGGATACACATCCCACAGAGTATAGAGTTTTTCATTAAGGCCAGACTTTTTCCAAGGATCTCCTACTTGGGTTGCCACAAGATAAAGTTCTACCCCCAAACCTCTGGCATAATCAGTCAACCATTCAGCATACTCAAACCCTTCATCACCTGCCTCATGCGAGATTACCAACTTGTATCGAGGATCGCCTAACTCTTTTACCAAACTAATAGCGTGTTCAATACCTTTACGCTGCACGATTCTGGTCGGCTGCAATATTATGACATCTTCGGGATTTAAGCCGAAACTCTCCAGAAACTCGCGTGATTTCTCAAAATCCACAATCGGGGGGGTTTCGAAGTCGAAAACATTGGGAATAACGGTGGATGAGATGCCGGTACGATGGGCCAGTTCCTCTTGGGCGGCAGAATTTATCACAACATGCTCTATGTTGGGAAGACAGGGCGGGAAGGCCATATGGAGATAATCCTCCACTGCATTTACGGAAAACCTCACCCGTTCCCAGTGGAAATCGTGATGGTGGGCGATCGTTGGTATCTGTGTTTCTGCGATCACCTCGGTCAGAGCTATTCCTAGAGGAATGTGTAATGGGATCGTGAGGACATTTTCAGGTATTATCAGGTCAATCTTGAATTGTTCGATGAATTCATAGAGGTTTACCTTGAGAAGCGATCTCAGGGCATGAATCTTTTCCGTTACTGAGGCCTTGCGGAGCTTTTTCCCAAAGACGCTGTCGTTGATCTTTCTATTCTGCTCATCTAGAAAATGGCCTTCTGAAACATGGAAACTCTTTTCCGGCTCCTTGTCTAACTCTCCCGCAAACCAGAAGCATTGATGCCCGGCTTTTTCCAAAACTTCTGCCCATTTATTTGCCTCAAGAGTCACACCGTCCGTGCCGGCGAACCTAGTGGAGATAAATCCTATGTTTTGCCCCATCTTGTCATCCTCTTTGGTTGGTCTTGACTATTGTCCCGAAATCCTCTTCAAAATCGAAAGGGAAAGCAATTCATCTGTGCTGCAAAACTAGAGAAAAATGGATACAAAAAATAGTTGCAAGAAGATTTTGAATCTTACTCATCAAGATGTCAATGTCATAATTAGGGCTCCCTTCGAAAAGGTGTCTTTGAGCACTAATTTCATCACAGTGCCGGAAACCCTTGGTCCTTCCCCGCATAGAGGGATCTTCCATGAGCCTGGGTTCTTTACTTGACATGGTTATAAATCTTGGAGCACACTAAGAACACGAACTTCCGGGTCTACTTCAATCTAGGAGAGCCTCTGCAGGAATACAGCCAGGAGGGGCAAGAACCATAGAGGAATAGAATGAGAAGCTACCTTCATGCTTGTATTGCATTATTGCTGTGTCTGATGTTGGTTGCCGCAACAAAATCAGAGAGATATGTCAAGGACAATGTGTTTTATTCCTCCTCTCCAAAGCTGGAGGTGACGGTCGATTCCAAATTTAAGTATTTGGGACGATTGGAGTATACATTAGAACAGCCATCCGGGGACCGTCTACAGATGGTCACCTACGACACCAAATCTTTTGTGTTCGTAGATTCTTTGAATTTTCAAATGAAAAAAGCGCTTTATATCCAAATACGGCGTGAACAAACTAAGTACGCTATCAATCTCCTCGGAGATATAAAGTTAAATATAAGGTCTGGGTTATGCGACTTAGGTGAAAGAGAATATCAATGTTACACCAGGGTGATTGCTCTTACGGTTGAAGAACCAATAGCAAAGTACATTTATGATAACGGATACACCCTGCCTGAATGTGTATTGTCCAGGACTTATGCCAGGCTTGATACAACAAGCGGTAATAATCTCATCGTTATTAGCTATAATGAAGATTTGTCTGCATCTGGTTTTGATTGTCAAACATGGCAAGACAAGGATCGCCTAACTGACGAACATGAACAATATATCGCTCAGTTCGATCAAAATCGTAAAGCGGCCTTCAATATGTTGAAAAAGGACTTTATGGAAAAGCGCCGATCAAAAGCTTATCAAGGTGGTGAAAGCATGATGGAAAAACAGGTCCCCTCGCGTGAGATTCATTGAAGCAAGGGAGACATCTATCTTCTTAATCAGTGCGTTCCTCCTGTTTGGTCTGCTTCTTTTTTCGTTCTTGCGCCAACTCTCGAAGGTCTGCGATACTACCAACTGCAACCTTGCCAGCCGAGGATCGTTACCTCTTCTTTCGGAACAGCCTAGGATTACCCTCGATGAATTTTGCAATCCATTTCTCAACAAAATACTCAGAGCCGCGTTTCATATACCAATAGCCGAGCACGGCGATAAAGAGAGCTCCAACTGCATCCACAATGAGGTCCCACATTGTATCGACCAGGCCGCTCTTTTGCATGTTAAGATCAAAAAAGCTGTCCATAGAGTACTCGAAGATCTCCCACATAGAGCCGATGGCTATCGCAAAAACAAAAGAGAACAGAGCAACAAATGCCGGCTTCATGTGAAGCTGGATTTTTTCCTCTTGATTTAAGACGTAAACAAGTAGAAACCCCATGATACCAAGCAGAAAACCCGAGCCAGCGTGCATGAGCACATCCCACCACCAGAATTTTATGTAGTAACCACGGACCTCGCCCAGAAAAAGCGTGGCGAAGATGAACAAGATGGCCAGGAGTTCAAATTCGGGAGGAATATATACAGAGAACCGCTTGCCCAAGGATGTTGGTAAGAGAGTTAAGATCAGGATGCCTGCCACGAGAAACGCAATAAGCCAGCGGTGCTCATAGATTGAGAGGACCAAGCCCATTAGTAGAATGATCTGCAAGCTGGTAGAGAGCCACTGATGTATCGTTTTAGACCTAGGCACTGGATTTTTAGACTTTCACAGCAAAAAGGTTTTTGCCAAAATTTAATCACAGATGCATTCTCTTAAGCGTGGATCGTCGCCTCGTATACCGAAGGCATTTATGTTTGCTTTTTCATTCCTCTGTCTTTTTAGGCGTAGGCTGCCTTTGCTTTCGCTTCCGCGCCAATTTCTGCAGATCCACCACTTTGTCAGTCTCGTCCACGATTTCGGCACCCAGCACCGTCTCCAACAGATCTTCCAAAGTGATTAGGCCTGCCACCCCACCGTACTCATCCTCTACAATGGATATATGGCTGCGTTTCTTTAAGAAGCGGTTTAACAAAGTCAGGCAATTTGTCTCTTCCGGTACGAAAGAAATAGGTTTGACAATGGAAGACAGTGGCATATCGGGTTCACTCATAATTCCGGCACAACCAAGGTCATGGATCATGACATAGCCCAATATGTTGTCTTTGTCCTCGCCATGGACAGGGATGCGAGTAAAACCCCTACCACCTGCAGCTTGAAGTGCTTCCTTGATTGTCATTTCAGCATCCAGGCTAAACATCACTTTTCTAGGTGTCATGACCTCGCGAACCTCTGTATTTTCCAGTTTTATAATATTGTGAACCATGAGGCTTTCCCACTCGGTGATTTCACCTTCTTTGGCTCCCAAACGAATGGACCCCAAGATGTCTTCCTCGGTGATTCTGGCAGGCGGACGCCCACGGGTGAGGAAGTTCGAGAACTTTTCAGTGATCCAGATTAAGGGGTAGAGAGAATACTTCATTACAGTTAGAGGCCAGACAATCACAGGCCAGAGAGTACGCCAATAAACAACGCCCATGGTTTTGGGAATGATCTCGGCAAAGAAGAGGATAGCGAAGGTGAATGCAATAGAAAAAATAGGAACCAAGCCAACTCCTAATGTTTTGTGAGCATACATCCCCGCAATGGTGGCTCCCGCAGTGTTGGCGAAGGTGTTCAGAATGAGTATCGCCGCAATGGGCTCGGAGATCTGTTTTTTCAACTGAATCATCTTCAGAGCCGTTTGTCTTGTCTTCGATTTAGATTTTGCAGCTTCCAGCGTCCCTGGGCGGGTGGAATATAAAGTGGCTTCATATAGTGAGCATTGGGCTGAAATGAAGATGGTTAGAAACACAACAAAAAGCAGGACTGACATTGGTGTCTCCTTATCTATTTCTGCTGCTTTACTTGAACTGGTGGATTACAAAACGGCCCAAGCTGGCTGCGTCATCTATTCCGAGGTGCTTCGGTAAATTGGCCAGAGGAATCTCAGCCCGGGCCCTGGACCGACGGCCACCAGCACTACCGAGGCGACCGAATGCACTGTTTGCCAAGGTCCCAGCATCTTTGCGGAAGCCGTCGTTACGAATAACCACCACCAGAGTTTTCCGGTGGACACCGGAGACTACAACCCAATTGATCTCATGTAATCTCATGAAGAAGTCGGCAACCAGCACGAGATTATCCGGAGACTCGACTTGACCAAGGTGGCTGAAGATTTTCCCCTTGATGATCTCTTTGCTTTCGAGAGCACGACGGAAATATTTTAGGTCCTCTGCCCCTATGTCGGCTGTCTCGATCTTTCGCAACAGATTCAGGTCGGCGTAAGGGAAAAGATAACGGAAGGCCTTTATGTCCTCTTCTGCCACACCCGACTCAAAATTGCCGGTGTCGACCCGGATGGCAAAAAGAAGGGCAGTAGCCAGGCTTTTGGAGGGGCGTATCCTGGCTGCCCGTAGATATTCTGTCATCATAGTGGCTGCGGCCCCGTAATCTGGCCGTACATCCAGAAAAGGAACTCGGAGTGAAGTCGTCCGGGGATGGTGATCAATGACCACGTCATAGTCAAAGTCGGCGAAAGCTTCGTTGTGATCGGGCTGGCCGTCCACCAAGACAATCTTCGAAAAGCTGGAACCGTCCACCTTATGCAAGCGTACAAGGGGAATCTTGAGAAGCCTGATCATTGTCAGGTTGTCGAATCGTTTGATTGCGTTGAGATGAGCGATGGTCAACGACTGAACTTTGCGCCAGAGTAGGCGCTTGAGGGCCAAGGCCGATGCCAGGGCGTCAGGATCAGCCCATATGGTTATGAGAACACTGTCCTTTGAGCTAAACTGGCTGAAGAGATCTTGCAGACGACCCTGCCTGGACCTGGTTGGAGACATTTCTGTACCTCAATGGTAAGAAGAGTAACAGGAGTCTCTCAAATGGTCAAATTGCTGGGGTCATTGAGGGGATGATCCAGAGCGAATCTATGAAACTAAAGAATCCGGACCCATCGAAGATCCCTCTATTCGGGGTAGGATCCGGCTTTCCATTTTGCAGGCACAGAAAAGCAAATATCGAATAACGAATGTTGAATGTCGAATGTCGAAAGAAGGAGTTTTCTTGATCTCTATTGATTCAAAAGACTGAGTGCAGCGATTCCATCCTGCAGTATTCTGCGGTTCGTTGTTCAGCCACGCTGAGTTCATACGAGGATTCAAGTGCCGGGTGCCTTCGTCCTGACACCTCAAACCTGATGCCAGAATAACACCCTACACCACCGCGAGCTTCTGAGCTCTTAAATCTGCAATCTGAAATCATAAATCATACAGAGACTGGCCCTGAGGACCAGAAATTCGATTTTGAATAAATGGTTGTCAATCCTCTCGGCTTTCGGGTGTCCCTTCAGTATCAACAATCCGGAGCTCCAGAGGTCTCTGGGTGTCCAGATGCACATCCCGCTGTGGGAAGGCGATGACAATTCCTGCCGCCCTGAACAAATCGTCTATGCGGAACCTGATGGCGCTTTCAATCATCAACCTCTCCATCAGGCGGCTTATGCTGATCCAGAAGTGAATTTCAAAAATAAGGGCATTATCTCCGAAATCATTGAAGAGCACGAAAGGTTCAGGAGTTCTAAGCACCTTCTTATGCTCCATAGCAGCTTGAATCAGCAACCGCTCCACCTCGCTGACAGGTGAGCCATAGACCACTCCCACAATCACGCGAGTTCGGATTTTTCGATCAGAAAGAGTCCAGTTGACAATACTCTTCTCGAGGAAACTACTGTTGGGCACCAGTATGTGGATGTTGGCGCCTGTGCGGATTCGCGTGCATCGAGCCCCTATCTCCTCCACCACCGCGAAATGATTATCCACTTCAACCAAATCTCCAATCTTTATCGGTTGTTCTGCCATCATAATGAAGCCACTGATGAAGTTATTGATGAGGTTCTGAGCGCCAAAGCCCACCCCGATGGCAACAGCGCCTCCTAGAAAGGCAAACAATGTGAGGGGAATGTTTACCCAGCGCAGGGCGAGGAGGACAATCAACAAAATAGCAACGTAATTGAGCACCTTGCCAATGGCGGCAGCCGTGGTTGTCTTGAGATGGGTGCGGGGCAAGAAGCGAGTAGCTATGAGTCGAACAGTTATTCTAACCAGCGCCAAACCAAGAACCAGAATAAGGAAGGCCATGGCCACTTTCTTCACGCTGACGCTGCGCTCATCAATAACCCAGAGCTCATAATCCCAGACTCCCCGCAGCTTGCCTGCAAGGACCGTAATTGTGTTGCTCAGATCAAAACGCTTGCCTCTGGCATCAATTTCGTCCAGGAGGTGTTGCTGCAGCTTGCCGGTGGCCAAAAGGGCGGAGAGGTACTCGAAGTTGCCCTGGGACAGGGTGCGGAGAGCAAGCATCTGGCGATTCAGTTCTTGCCTTACTTTTGCATTCAAGTCCGGTTCCGCTAGTCGTTTTTCCAATACGGCTATTTTTGTTTGCACCCCGGTTTGGTAACTTTCTTGGAGTCTCACGCTTCGTTGGATGTTCGATATGCTGGCTTCGATTTCCTCTCTCCAGCTATCCAGTTTCTCGGGACCAATGTCCCCCCCGTTGATCAAGGCATAACGGTAATTCCAGGTTTTTTCCCGCAGGCTCAGAAGTTGCAGCATCTCCTCTGTCTGTTCCAGTGAGCGGCGAGAGGCTTCGCGCCAGGCCTCGCTGGCAGCGAGTTCTGCAGCAGCAAGCGTAATTTCAGACTCCTCTTTGGCACTGGACAACCTTTTTTCGGCTCGGAGCCAGACAGCCTCCGCCTTCATCTGCTCACGAAGTTGGCTTTTTAGCAGCTTTTGTAGATCGGTCCTGGTTTGCTCCAGGCCGCTAAGGTGCTTCTCCAAGTCGTCTTTGTCATAGGAGAGGTGCTTTCGGACCCAGTCTATATTCCGTCTGTCAACCTCTAACTGCAAATCGGCGAGCCGGATTTCTGTGGAAAGGTTTTGCACATTAATCTTTTGCAGGTATTGCATGGCCTGAGCCAGCTCTAGTTCGATTTGAGCATTTTCCAACTCCCAGTTCAGTTTTGCGGTCACTGTTTCAGGGGACTCTTTCTCTTTCTCCTCCTTGAGCAATCGCAGAGTCTGCTGCCACTCCTCAAGCCGCGACAAGGCATCTTCCAGAATTGTCCTGGCCAACTTCCTCGCCTGCCTGCTGATCTCCTTTTTTTGCTCGGTTGCGGCCAATTGATCAAGGAAACCGTCATAGAAACTCAGGGAATATGGTGGCTGCTGCGTGATTCCGACCTGTTCTTGACTTTTAACCTTTTCACGCAGAAGCGCTTCGTCCTTCTCCAAGGTTGCCCGTCTTTTCAAAGCATTGACCAAGCGTTGATAGATGGTCTCGAGATCACGAATTTTAACGGCGCGCTCTTGCAGTTCCGAGAGAGTCACTTCCAGCTGTTTGGCAGTGAGTTCGTTTATCGCTTTTTCGGCACCAGTTAGTCTGCTGTCGAGCTCCTTGACCTTTTCTTCTGCGGTACTCAGGTCTAGGTCAGAAGAGGAGTTCTGCTGAGTTGTGACCTGAGCCTTGTTTTCCTTTGCCATCGCCTCTGGCGCGGTAAGAAAGAGGTTGGGTTTTAGAATGAGCAGAAAGAACACCGTCACCATACAAAGCGGTCTTCGGATAAAGGCTGGGAAAAGATTTCCCGACAAAACTCTTTCACTCTCTCGGAGCTCTACTCTTTCCACAATGGTTTCCTCCTGGAAAAGTTATTTGAGGATCCAACCTACATACCCCTTTGAGTGATATTCTTAATACCAAAACCGTTCATCCAGTTCAACTAAATGCATGATGATGCTGGCGCTCTTATTTTTTTTCTGGTAATGGGGTAGGGCCATAAAAGAGCGAAGGAGCCGTTCAGGCTAATAAAAATAACCGCGGCGTCAAGTAGCTTGGCGAATAATTTGAGGAAAGCAGAATAATCAATTCCGATGGTGTCGAAATCGGATTTGAGAGTTCTGCTTTTTTAATTTATATAATAATTCAACTACTTATATAGTCTGTGGCCTCGTCATCTGCCCCAGATCCCACTTTTCCTCGCCAAAATCGGAACTTCAAGTTCTGGCACGTCTGGACTGATAAAAAATAAACATATAAATATTAGTATGTTATGTGAATGGCACATTGTTTGCCACCCTAAATTAGGCCCCACTCATTGTTTGCGGGTTGAGGGGTGTCCTATTATCTAAAATCCGGCACGATGGATTTTCATTGTGGCCGTGCCCAGTAAGAGGAGGCGAGGAGAGATGAAAACCGGAATTCCTTGTGCAGAAGAAGTTGAGCCTTTGGGTTGCCTGCCCAGGTCTGGGCAGGTGAAGGAGAATTCCTCGAATGAGCAAAGATTTGTTGAGTACAAAAAATCCAGGTCCGGCAAGAAGACCTATGGTATTTCAAGATTTCCTGCAAGTTTACGTTCCTCAACCTTCCGCAAACGTTTCTTTTCTGAAGCGACCAGCGCTGAGTGGAACCATTGGCGCTGGCAGCTGGCCAACCGAATCAGCAATCTTTACCAACTGGAGCGTATCATTCGGCTCAGCGACGATGAGCGCAATGGTATTGGCCGTAATGGTAAATCACTTCCTCTGGCCATAACGCCTTACTATGCGAGCCTCCTAGACGAAAACAATCCGTTCCAACCCCTGCGCCGTACCGTGGTGCCGGTAAGTGGGGAGCACCTTCACTCCCAGGGCGAAGCGGAAGATCCCCTGGAAGAAGATCATGATAGTCCTGTGCCAGGGATAGTCCACCGCTATCCTGACAGGGTCCTTTTCTTTGTTACGGACTTCTGTTCAAGTTACTGCCGTTATTGCACTCGTTCTCGCATGGTTGGTCACAATAAAGATTTCAAGATGGAGCAGTGGCAACGGGGCATCGACTACATCAAAGCTACGCCGGGGGTCAGGGATGTGCTGCTATCCGGTGGCGACCCATTGACCCTGCCGGACGAGAAACTGGAATGGCTCTTGTCCCGGTTAAGGAGGATTCCCCATGTGGAACTGTTGCGCATTGGGAGCAAAGTGCCTGTGGTTTTGCCACAGCGGATTACAGCACCCCTCACCAGGATGCTAAAGCGCTACCACCCAATCTGGATGAGTATTCATTTCACTCATCCAGATGAACTTACTCCTGAGGCAAGTCAGGCCTGCGAACGACTGGCGGATGCAGGCATTCCTTTAGGCAGTCAGACTGTGTTGCTGGCTGGAATCAATGATGATGTGGAGACCATGAAACGATTAGTGCACGGGCTTCTGAAGATCCGGGTGAAGCCCTACTATCTCTATCAGTGCGATCCTATTTGGGGATCGGCTCATTTCCGTACACCTGTTGAGAAGGGCCTTGAGATCATTCAGGGTTTACGAGGTCACACCAGCGGCTATGCGGTGCCCACTTATGCCATCGACGCCCCGGGAGGCGGTGGCAAGATTCCCTTGCTTACCGATTACGTTGTCGGCCGTGAGGGTGACTATCTTGTTCTAAAAAATTATGAGGGCCGGATATTTCGCTATCCTGACACCTGTCCGCCTCAAAGACACTCCGCCGACACTCCTTTGAGACCAGAAGCTGGGGAGAGGAGAAGTTGCTGATGAGAATAGGCATTACCTATGACCTCCGAAAAGATTACCTGGTAGCGGGCTTCGGTGAGGAAGAGACAGCCGAGTTTGACTCGGAGGAAACCATTGCTGCCATTGATCGGGCTTTGCAAGATTTAGGGTACCGAACAGATCGCATAGGGAACATCAAGAGTCTCACCCGACGACTTGCTGCCGGGGATAGTTGGGATCTGGTTTTCAATATTGCCGAAGGTCTAAGGGGATTCGGCCGTGAGGCGCAAGTCCCGGCTCTGCTCGAAGCCCACGAAATACCATATACATTTTCCGATCCCCTGGTACTGTCTCTCACTCTGCATAAAGGGATGGCCAAGCGCGTGGTCCGAGATCTAACCGTTCCCACGCCCGATTTTTTCCTGGTGGAGAACGAATCTGACCTGGCATTTATTGATCTTCCTTTTCCACTCTTCGCCAAACCAGTAGCCGAAGGCACCGGCAAGGGGGTCGATTCCGCCTCAAAAATTACAAATGGGAGAGATCTGCTATCCGTGTGCAGTCTCCTGCTGTCAAGGTACAAACAGCCTGTACTGGTTGAGACCTTTTTACCTGGACGGGAAGTTACTGTGGGTATCCTGGGAACGGGAAAAGATGCAGCGGTCATTGGTGCTATGGAAGTTGTTCTCCTAGAGAATGCTGAATCTGAAGTCTACTCTTACCGGAACAAGGAGAAGTACGAGGAATTGGTGGAGTATCGTCCGGTCGATGGCGCCTTGCTAACAGAGGCGAGCAAGGTGGCCCTGCTTGCCTGGAGAGGCCTCGGCTGCCGTGATGCGGGCCGCCTCGATCTGCGGCAAGATAAGGACGGCACTCTAATGTTCATGGAGGTCAATCCCCTGGCCGGGCTGCATCCCACCCATTCGGACCTGTGCATCATCGCATCTCAGGTGGGAATCTCTTATAACGACTTGATCCAGTCGATTGTTTCTTCGGCTTCGGCTCGCCAGGGATTAAGGAGGAGAAGCTTTGAGGAGAAAAAAGGTCGGTATAGTTCACAACCAACCAGCCTCCCAAGGGCACGAAAATTGGGAAGCATCCCTTGACGTTATTGCCCAGGTGGAAGCCATTGAGAAGGCGCTCGAGGCTTTGGGGCACTCGTCGGTGAGGATTCCCTTTACCCGTGATCTCCATGGCTTCACTCAGAGATTCAAGGAGCAAGTGGTGGACATCGTCTTCAATCTCTGTGAGACTGTTGATGAAGATCCCCACCTCGTCTGGCATGCAGCAGCCGTCTTTGAGCTCCTGGGCTTATCTTTTACAGGTTCTACTTCCACAGCCCTGATGCTTACCACGGACAAGCTTATTAGCAAACGGCTACTGAAGGGTAAGCAAATTAGGACGCCCAATTATATAGTCTACAATGGCTCGCGGGAATTCAGTACTGCCCTACTCAAATTTCCGGTGATCGTCAAACCGAGGTTTGAGGACGCAAGTATTGGTATTGACCAAGACTCGATCTTCGAAAATGATCAGGAACTTCGAGAAGGACTGAAACAGTTCTTGGACCGATTCGGCCCGCTGCTGATAGAAGAATACATCCCGGGCAGGGAATTCAACCTAACTCTTTTGGGGTATCCGACGGCAAGTGTATTCCCCATAGGGGAGATCGATTTTTCCGCTTTTCCCGAGAATCTTTACCCCATTGTCGGTTACCGGGCCAAATGGGATAAGGCTTCTTTCGAATACCACCATAGTCCCAGAAGGTTTCCACGAGATCTAGCCCAGTTGTTGTCAAACAAAATGGAGAGGGTGGCCCTCGAGTGTTTCCATCTCTTTATGGTGAGAGATTACGGACGAGTTGATCTGAGGGTTGATGACCAGGGCAAGGTATATGTTCTCGAGGTGAACGCCAATCCGGGTCTGAGCGCTGATGCCGGCGTTGCCGCCTCGGCCCGAGAGTCGGGGTTGGACTATGGGGATATGATTGGCATGATCGTTGATTTTGCCATTCAAAGGGAAGAAGGATTTCAGGCTTAACGGAGAAATGGTCGGCTCCCTGAGGTTGCCCACGATTGTCGTTCAGGAGGGAGGCTACAGAATTCGCTCCCTGGGGATCAATTCCCGTAATTTTTTCAACGGCTTGTGGTCGGGTTTCCATTTTCGCAGGCCTTCAACCGTAAGCTCGCACCAGAGAAGTAAGCGCTCGTGAACTTCAAGGGAATCTCTTATCGAGACAAGCCAATCCCCTCCGATGTGGACAATATCCGGAACATTGTTAGGTCTTCCGGATTTTTTTCTACCGGAGAAGTTGAAATGGCAGTGGAGTTGGTACAAGAAAGGCTTTCTAAAGGAGAGTCGAGCGGCTATTATTTTTTGTTCGTTGGAATGAATGAGCGAGTTGTTGGTTACAGTTGCTATGGACCCATTCCGTGCACCAAAGAAAGTTACGACCTGCACTGGATTGCCGTCCTCCATGAATTTAGAGGTCGGGGAATTGGCCGGGACTTGTTGAAAAGAACCGAGATGAAGATAAGTAAAATTGGGGGTAAACGAATCTACGTGGATACTTCCTCTCGTGATCAATACGAACCAACACGTTCTTTCTACCGGGCTGGCGGTTATGAACAGGAAGCTGTTCTGAAGGATTTTTACTCTCCTGGGGATGATAAAGTTATATACGTAAAGTTACTCGGCCGTCAGCTGACCGAGAGAAATCTTGGACTCGTGGCCGAATGGCGCTGCGAAACGGCAAGGCTTCGAAGAATCAGTCGAAAAGCCGATCCATCTCGCGACGCACCTGGGTGAGCCCCCAATCTTCACCTTTCCTCCAACGAACTAAGTCTGACATTTTACCTTACCTCCCTTTCCCTATTTGTCTTAGCTTCATGGGTACAATAGATCCCGCCGGGGCGGGCGATGAAGAATCTCTTGGCTTTTGACTTTCCGGGAGATTCTTCGCGGAGTTCATCCTGAGCCTGCCGAAGGGCTCAGAATGACAGGGTGGATTTTCCGGATGGAAACTAATTAAATGGCCACAAATGCATTTCGGCTGAACTATTTTCACTTTTGCAATATAATTGCCCGTCGGACGAGTTAGTTTAACAGGGAAATCTCCAAGGGTAGACAAAGATGAGTCCTCGGAGGGGCGAATGAGATTTGTTCTGGTTGTTGCCAGGGAACAAGACATTGTCCAGACCATACGGGGGTGTTTTGGCGCTGACTGCAAGGTGAACCGGGCAGCGGACAGAGATGATGCTCTGGAGATGCTGGGAACGAGGCGCTATGATCTTATCTTCCTTGATCTGGAGATACTTCAGGACTCATTAGCGGACAAGGACTATGAAACCGCCTTAGAACAGTTCCATAATTTACAGCCTTCTGTCGAGATTGTTGTGATGTCGCCGCAAGCAGTGATCAGGGAAGCGGTAAAGGCGGTTAAGGCGGGTGCGAGTGACTATATTACTTATCCTATCGATCCTGAGGAGGTTAACCATGTAACGGAGACCATCAATGAGGCCATAATGCTCCAGTCTGAACTGGACTATTTGAGAGACCGGTTTTGGCAATCGGATTACATGGACTTGGTCAAGACAAAGAGTCCGGCGATGCAGGAAGTTTTCGCAAGAATCCGCTCTGTAGCTCCGACCAAAAGTACTGTTTTGCTCATCGGCGAAACGGGTACGGGCAAAGATCTTATAGCAAGACTCATTCATCAGCACAGTAACCGCCGAGATGTTCAGTTTATCAGTGTCCACTGTGGCGCCATTCCAGACACGCTGGTGGAAAGTGAGTTGTTCGGCCATGAGAAAGGGGCATTCACTGGGGCAGTCAGGAGAAAACTTGGCAAGTTTGAAATTGCCAAAGGCGGGACGATTTTTCTGGATGAGATTGGCACCATAACACCTGCCACTCAGATAAAGCTCTTACAGATTTTACAGGATGGAACTTTTCAAAGGGTTGGAGGAGAGGAAACAATACAAGCCAATGCCAGAGTGATCGCCGCCACAAACATGGATCTCGGAAGGATGTGCGACGATGGCGAATTCAGAAAAGATCTTTACTACCGGTTAAATGTATTTCCAGTGGAAATCCCGGCGCTGAGGGAGAGAAAAGAGGATATTCCACATATTGCTCAGGTGATCCTGCAAAGGTTAGAGAAGTTCAATAAAAAACAAATCCGATCTATCCATAGCAGCGTGATGGAATGCTTCAGGAAGTACAGCTGGCCAGGAAATGTCCGGGAACTGGAAAACTTGTTAGAGCGTGCCTGTATTCTGGAGCAATCCTCAACGCTTACAGTAGACAGTTTCCCGGCTGAACTTCTTGCATCTCAAGACGTATCAGCAGGGGTGGCGGTGGATTCTTCCCTTCCCTTGGCTGAGGTCAGAAACAGAGGTGTTGAGGCTATTGAGGGGCGGTACCTGAGAGAACTTCTCGCCAGCAACCGAGGAAGAATAAAGGAGTCGGCTGAGGCCGCCGGCATCAGTACCCGGCAGCTCCACAAGCTGCTGAACAAATACCAAATTAGAAAAGAGGAATTCAAGCAGCGAAACAATTAAAACGGAAATGCTGGTTCCGACAAGGCAAAATTCGGACCTAGCAGTTCTTCTTTAAGAATTAAACATATATTTCAAGTGATTGTGCATAGGATTAAACACTAATTCATACCAGAGCAATCCTCTCCCAGGCAGTGATCGGAAGTCGGAGTTCCGATCGGCAGACTCACATCTATCTTTAAATCCATAAATTACAATAGCTTATGTAAATGGCACGCCTATTGCCTAGGCTGTGGTTGGACCAAGGGATGAGCCGGGTATTCAACTCTGGCTACAACCTCTAGTGAGGACCAATGGAAAATAAAGATGCAAGCAGCCTTACGACTGTAAGAGGACTCGTGGTTCCGGTGGACTGGGACGATAAGGGCAATGTCACTGCCACGGCCATTTCGACCCACCTGGAAGAAGAGTACCTGGTAGACCAGAACGTTCGGGGCGAGGCGTTGCTGGCTTTCCTCCGCGAGAGGGTGAAAGTCAGAGGATTGGTGATGGAAAACGAAAGTGGCAAGAAGGTTATTACAGTAAAGAATTATGAGGTATTTGAAGAATAATTTCAGAGTTAAAACTTAGGGAATGGCTCCGTCTTAAAAATCACGACATTACCATGATTACCCATCGGAGGAACAATGATGAAGCTCAAAAAAAAGCTTATTTTGAGAGTGCTTTTTGTTTCGGTGATCGTCAGCTTGGTATGTGCGGCGTCCCTGTCGGCGACAACCGGAGAAGTGGAAATCACCGGCGTTATCTTTCTTCCAGACTCTCCTGATGTTGGGGATGTGTATCCTGTAGTTCTCGCAGGTGAGGATGGAGAAATGTACGCCATCTCAATCGATGGAAAGTGTGTAGAACTCATTGAGCATGAGAATAAGTTCGTGAAACTTATCGGCACGGTTGCCATAGACAAAAACGGTGGAAAGACCATCAAAGTAAAGCATTACGAAGTACTCAAGGACTGGCCTCAAGGGTCGTAGCCGTGAACGGCCCTGCTTTTGACATCACAACCATTGGCAAAAAGGAGGAAAAATGATGATGCTGAGGAAAAAGACTTTGCTGCGGGTGTTATGTGTTCTTGCGATTGTAACTTTATTAGGAACGGTTCCCCTGTTTGCAGCCACAGAAGAGATCGAGATCATCGGCACCGTCTTTGGCACTGCGTGGGATGCCAACGACAATGTAACCGCTGTGGTAATCGAAACTGATGGGGGGGAGGCAATTGGGGTTTCCAGCTCCGGAAAGGGAGTGGAACTGCTGAAGCTCGAAGAGAAGAAAGTGATGGTGACTGGCAGCATAGCCACGGACGAAGACGGCAACAAGACCATTACGGTGACCAAGTACATAATCCAGGAGTAAACTAGGAAGCTCACCTTGGGGTAAGTGAGTAAGTTCCAAAAATGTAGCCGCGCTGCTCGGGTGAGGGAGAGTTTCTCCCTCACCTGGCCGCACAGCGGTGAAGATGAAGATCGATGTTTAGATCTACGTTATATCCCGGAGTTCAAAATGAAAGAGAAAACAATAACTTGCACTAACTGCGGCAACCCTTTCGTATTCACCGTCTCTGAACAAGAGCGCTTTGCCGCTCTCGGTTTCAATGAGCCCCAGCGGTGTCGAGAATGTCGCAAGAATAGGCTGAAGCCGGAGCCATCGAGTCATGAAGTGAAATCTAAACAAAAGCGGCGGCAATCCAGACATCAATGGGAATACATCGACTGAGCTTGAATGGTGAGCCGGACAGTCTGTGAACCGGCGGGAGGGGGTGGTGAAAGAGAGAGCCCGTGGTCGGGCCAAGTTAACTAGTTGACAGGATAAGAAAAGTTGTTGAAAATAGGTTTAATGTGGCCCCAGTAACGCTCTTTTTAGGGGCAAAAACAGCATTTTTCGGCAGGGACATGTGCTCAGCTGACGGGAGGCAACTAGCAGCAGGCGGCACTGGCTCATAAAAGAGTTGGCACTGGAGCAAGGGTACAGAGTTTGTAGCCGGCCCGAGGTGTCAACTTTGTGAGCCGGGAGTTTCTTATCTTATCGATTTTAGCCCCGAAAACGACGATATTGGGGCTG
>Ga0210119_1000099_pt1 | contig 19620 bp, 22 predicted proteins | sample China_Bullhead_C_2_FD_184859 | JGI IMG/M metagenome (GOLD analysis project Ga0210119, IMG submission 184859) | Wetland microbial communities from San Francisco Bay, California, USA, that impact long-term carbon sequestration -... | ecosystem: Environmental > Aquatic > Marine > Wetlands ... | reverse complement strand
ATTGACATATTTGAACTTCTTAAAAATAAAAATATGTCATACTCACATAAGATCATTTATAGAAAGGTACTACATGTTAAAAATATTCATACTACTACTTGCAATGAAAGGAACACTTATGGCAATAGAAGAACCGAAGTATACGATCATTGAAAAAAATGATACATTCGAAATCAGAGAATATGACCCCTATGTGGTAGCACAAACCCAAGTCACAGGAAAATTTGATGAGATGGGAGCTACGGCATTTAGAATCCTCTTCAAATATATATCAGGTGAAAACCTGCAACGCAGTAAAATAAAAATGACAGCGCCTGTGATACAGGAAAATGCAGAGCAAGTCGGACAAAAGATACAAATGACAGCACCCGTCATACAGGAGATAGACACAATCGATGCTAAAAGTGCCACCTTTAGCTTTGTCATGCCTCAAAATTTTACACTAGCTACCCTTCCACTGCCGCTAGACAAACGCATCAAGCTTAAACAGATACCAGCAAAAACTGTAGCGGTATTGGAATACTCAGGAGGATGGGGAGAGGAAAATTATAAAAAACATGAAGCCATTCTTCTAAAAGCACTTGATAATGCAGAGATTAAAATTATCGGAAAGACAAACTTTGCACGATACAACTCTCCATTTTCATTATGGTTTATGCGTAGAAATGAGATCATGATTGAAGTACAAAGATAGATGCGTTTATTCAGTCTTAAAAGCATATTTCACTGATATTAGAGCCATCTACGCGTCTTATTTTTGTAATCTTCGTAGTCTTTATAGAACGCTCCTTTAAGGATTTTCTCCTCACCCGGGATAATGACAGTATCAAGCACTGTCAATAATACGGCAGCACTCAAAAAAAGCCAAAAAGTATCAAATACTAAAGCTAGACCACACATAGAGAGTACCAAAGCTAAATACACAGGATTTCTGCTCAAAGCAAATACCCCATTTTGTATAAGAACTTTTGGTTTCACAAATGGTGCATGAGGTGTAAGAAACTTTTTGAATTTCCTATAGGCAAGTATATTGATCATGAGGCTTGTAAAGAGAAGGACTATTCCTGTCAAACGCACCACTGTATCATCCATATAGTAAGTTAAATGCCAAGGCTGTATCAAGGAGAGAACAAATCCTGAAAAAAAAGTGATAAGATAGAAAACTGAAGGCGTTGGTTTAGACTGTTTCACGGTAACCTTTCATGATACAAAATGCGATCATTTTGAAAAAAACCGGTGCACCGCCATAGAGTAATGCAAGTGTACTCAATGCCATCGGTGTAGGTGCATTAGGATCAAACCCCACTGCTCCTAATATGACAAACCCTATACCCACAGCAAGTGCAAGTGCAAACTTGGTCAACATAGCCCATATCCCAAACAGTATGCCTGCATAGGAAGATTTTTCTTTTTCTATCTTTTGTACCACATCTGCCTGAATGGAAGATGGCAATGCCATATCTGCACCTAAAGAGAGTCCGGAAATAAAAGTAATAAATGCAAACCATACAAGATCACCACTACCGAGAAAGGGAACAAAAACAAAGGCAGTAGATGCAAGTACCATAGAAGCTAGCCAGCTTTTTCGTTTGCCTACCTTTTTAGCTAACATAGTCCAAAAAGGTAAGCCTGCTATACCTGAAGCGAAATAAAGTAAAAGCAGTGGACCTGTTTTTGATTCTTCTTCCAAGACAAGCTGAACAAAAAACAAAAAGAGTGTTGCAGGAAGAGCATTCGCCAGAGAGTTAAGTGTAAAAGCTGATTGCAGCCGGCTAAGTGCAGGTATTTTCTGCCAGAGTGTTTTAATCTCTCTAAATCTAATGTGCCTGGTAGGTTTTACTCTACTTTCTTTAATACCCGTAAGTGTAAGAGGAAGCATCAAAATCAGAGCTACCAGAAATGCAGTATATAAGATACTCAGGCTTTTATCTGCAGACTCAGAAACACTATAAAGGTACGGTATGAGAATTGCTGCCAATGCACCGAATATAGTAAAAAGCTCTCTGGCTCCACTCAGACGGGTCTTTTCATGATAGTCAGAAGTGATCTCGGCACTCCATGCAAGGTAAGGTATGGATACAATGCTCCATCCTAAATAAACTAATATTGAAAAACTAAAAAGCCATAATTCATTCTGATCATCAGGTGGATGTATCAGTGCATAAAAACTTATGGTTAAGATCAATGAACCTATAAGTATGAAAGGTTTTCTTTTTCCATATCTACCTTGAAGTCTATCACTGTAGAGCCCTACAAGAGGATCAGTGATAACATCTGTAAGTCGTGCAATAAAAAGTATAACACCTACAATGGTCACACTCAATCCTACGCTCTGAGAATAAAAGGTAGGCAGATAGATATAAAGTGGAAGTCCCAACATAGCAAGGGGTATTGCAGTTGAAGCGTAGGAGACCAATGTAAAATATGTGAGTTTTTCATCTTTCATTGTACACCCTTTTTACATTTTGATACCCACATAAAGTGTTTACGCAATGTCTCATTGGTACAGAGTTTTTCAAGTGTATTAAGCTCTTTAGAAAGCGTACGTACATCATAAAAATCATGTATACCATCATGGCAAGTACGACATATATAGATCACTTCATCGAGTATGGAGCTCGTTGAACTATGCTTGATCTTTTTATGTCTCTTCTTAGGAATGAGATGGTGTTTTGTCAATGCAGTGTGACGATGACATGTGGCACATACTCCAAGCGTTTTTGAATTTTGCATGAGGTCAGTTCCCCGCTATCTTACGTTTAACAAAACGAAGCACCGATCCCAGTAGAGGAATTTTTTCATAGATATGTTCTGATGCATCCCAAAAGTCAACATGCGAAATAATTTTCCCCTCTACATTCATCTCTATCCGACTCACTCCTTCAAATCTATTTTCATTTTTATTACCTTTGAAATGAAAAATAAAGTCCCATTTAACATAGGCTATTGATTCATTCTGTACATACTCACGAATAATAAATCTAGGATCATCAAGACTCAAATACATGTCCTGAAATATCCTATAGACAGCACTTATGCCTTTCACTTCATTGAAGGGGTCCTTGAAGACAACGGCATGATCATAGATAGTGCCGAATGCTTCAAGGGAAACTTCTTTATTTAATGTTTCAAAAAAACTGACCAATGTCTCTTTATTCATAGCATCATCCTTATCAACTCTCTTTTGGCAACATCTTTTTCGTCACCGCCAAAGAGATCCGGTAAGGAAGTAAACGTAATGCCTGCAAAAATGTGGAAAGTTTAAAAGGAAAATGTATCTCAAAACGATTAGAATTATGTATTCCTTTAATGATATTCTCTGCTGCTGCTTCAGGTGTCATAAGTTCTGGCATATCAAAGTTGTTTTTCTGTGTCAGCCTTGTTTTGACAAAACCATGATTAATCACCTGAAGCTGGATACCTTTTGCACTCAGTTCAGGTTGCAGGGATTCAGCGAGATTAAGAAGTGCCGCTTTTGGTGCGCTATATCCTCCTCCAAGAGGAAGACCAAAATAGCTTGATAAACTGGCATTCCATATCCATCGCCCTCCTCTCTCTTTTTCAAAATAAGGCAGAAGTTCTTTCATGACACGCACAGCTCCCATGTAGTTGATCTGCATCATTGCTTCAAAGTGTTCAATATCCCACTCTTCTGTAGACATTACTTCATAGACTGCTGCATTGTAGAACCATATATCGATACCTTCGAAACGCTTCCATGCCTGGGGTACAGCTTTTTTGACAGATTCCATGGAGGTGACATCCATATCTATGATCTGTAGTTGTTTTTCATAGATTTGCTTCAGTGCCAAAAGTTCTTTTGTACTGCTCGCCTTTCTGGCACTGGTAATAACATACATACCCTCTTGTAACCAGTTTTTAACAAGTTCCAGTCCAATACCACTGCTTCCACCGACAATCCATATGCGATTTTTCATTTTATGCCTCCTTTTGTGAGGTTTATGTTTTCACCTTTTTGTAAGTTTACGATTTTTATACCTATCTTTGTACTCTTTTATTGTCGATTGATCAATAATAAAACAGTGTTCAGTACCTACTTTTTTACTGTTGATTAAAAATCATGCATCCTTGTTATCAATTTGTTTTTGTTATACGTTATACTTAAACTATGATAAAAGCAATAATTTTAAGTATATCTTTGATGTGTACAGTGTTGTTTGCCAATGAGCCCAAAGCATATAAACACCTCTCTTACGATGCATCAGTATCATTATTGAAAAGCATACATAATGATGCGCTTATCCTTGGAAATGGGGGAAAAACAGTGTATGTGTTTATTGATCCTCTTTGTCCACACTCACGTAAATTCATCACAATGGTTTCGGAAAACCCTAAAATGCTTTCAAAATATCAATATCACCTTTTTTTATATAGTATTCCGCGTATGAAATCAACAGATGTTGTCTCGGCAATTTACCTGTCAGAAACCCCTATAGAAACACTGTTGAATACCATGGTAGATGAAGATGTTCATTATGAAAAAGGCAATGAAATAATAAAAGCACGGGTCGATCGAATTGCTGTAGTTGCCCAAGAGATGGATGTACACAAACGACCCTATATCTTTATCATAAAATGAAAAGCCTAAAGGAAATTTAAATGATGTATTATTACACACCCAATATGAACCGATATGTAGATATCATACTCAAGTATCGTCTACAGGTCATATCGTTCTATGTGTTGTTTGTCATCCTTATGAGCATATTATATACACCAAAATTTCTTTCTTCAGATGCACTTTTTTGGCTTAAAGATTCAAAACAGTTAGAACAAACACAGGCAAAACAGTTTGAAACGCATCATCTTTCCAAGTTGGTAGTAAGGGTTGATAGATTTGATGAAAACATGCACCAGTCACTTCAAGCGCTTCATACAGAACTCGTCAATCTTGAAGCTGTACAGAAGGTGTATTCATTATTTAGTAACGACTTTGTTGAGACAAAAAAAAGTAATGATGAGTCAGAAATGCTCACAGTCGTCAATGCGGGTGATTTAGATACTTTTGAACTTCGTAAACTGATTCAAGAATTGAATAATGACTATGGTAATGTGGTTGAAGATGATTTTAAAACATTCTATTATTTTATTTCTGGGGAAAAGTTTGTTGATATCAGCAAGCTCCATATACCAGGTTCCTACACGTATGATATACATGATAGTGAAATTAACTGGTATTATTTAAGCACTTACATACTGATCGTTTTACTTATTACCCTTTTAATCTTTCGACTACTATTTCGAAGCCATGTAGCATTCTTTAGTGCTTCATTACTTATATCTTTCAGTACAGTATTGACTTTTACAATTATAGTGATGATCACAGGCATCAAAACGATTCACTTTAGTATGCCATTTATTACCATTAGTATAGCAATGGTGGAATTTTTGTACTTTTACTACCGTTGGCATGTTTCTCAGTATAAACATAACAAACACCATGCACTCATAAAATTATTGACAAGAAATATGGTACCGGCCATGTGGACCTCTATCCTTACTATACTTGGTCTGGGTAGTTTAGTTTTGATAGATTCTGATATTATCAAACTACTTAGTCTAAGTGTGATCCTTTCTTCTTTGATAAGTTATCTTTTAAACCTAACGCTTCTGCCAGCATTTTTAAGTTATTTTGAAGTTGAACATGCACATGTACCCTATGCAAAGTTGGTCTATATACTGACATTTAAAGAACTTCGTTATAACAAACAATATCTTTTTAGTTTTTTGGTATTGATGTATTTATTGCTCACTATAGGGGCTTATCTGATTTATGGGGAAAGTAATAATTTTTTCAAACTAAATGTCAAAAATGAACAAATAGAACTAAAAATCCCATACACAAAAATAGACCTTCCTTTTGTGCATTCTATAGAAAAATTTACTGAAGCCATAGAGGAACGTTTTGAAGATGAAATAGAAGATGTTGTCTCCTTGTCAACTATTATAAACAGTCTTAATGAGTCAAATAGCCAAACAAAAAAATTGGATGAAGAAGCCTTACAGCAAGCGCTGTTTTATATGGATCTATATAATTTAAGTGAGAAATATTTTGATGACAATGCAGTAAATATAGTCATTAACATTTCGGATATCAATAAAGTCGAACTTATCGAGTGGTTGCTGCATTATGGGGGGATTGAAATCTATTTTGTGGATCATGCAACACTCATCGGAAGTGCAAAGTATAGTCAAACGATTTTACTTGCAAGTTCATTGTTAACGGCGTTGTTTATCATTGGACTTATTACAGGATGGATTTTCCGTTCAAAGGCTATGATCTTTGTCGGATTTACGGTAAATACACTTCCTATTATATTGTTTGGAATGATCGTAACTCTTTTAGCAATCCCTTTAAGCCTTGAAATGCTTATTGCTACCACTATCTCTTTAGGACTTGCATCTGATGCTACGATACATTTTGCATTTAAATATTTTAGATTTCGTTATTTTGGTCGTTCTAGGAAACATGCACTTGAAAAAATGTATTTTTATTCGGGTATTCCCGTAATTATTGGTTCTGGTATACTCATAACAGTTTTTTTAATGTTTTATTTTTCACAAGTACACTTCTTAGAACTGATCGGACTTTATAGCGCAAGTTTGATTTTATTGTCATTACTTGTAGACTTGTTTGTGTTACCCGTGATGCTACTGTTTATAGACAGATTTCAAAAATATAATAAAAAGCCGTCTTATTAATCATCTTCGGTTTTATGGATGTCGTGTCATAAATGTCTACAACAAACTCATAAAAAAAAAGTAGGCTATACTTGTCTTAATAGATTGTTAAAATACCTTTTATATAGTATTTTAGGTGTGGATATGAAATCAATAGACAAAAGTCATATACTAAAAAACAATATATACGTCATAATACAAATATGAAACATACACTAATATTTGAAACGTCAATATCATGTAATGTCAAAACTCTTTTTGACTTTCATGCAAACACAAAGAATCTTCCTCTTATTACACCCAAAGATACCAATGTCGAGATACTCAAACTTGAAACACCTTTGAAAGAGGGAAATGAAGCTGTGTTACGCATTAAAAAAGGATGGTTTTCTTTTGTCTGGGAATTGAGATTTGAAAAAGTGATCTATCCAAATCTCATCGTAGATATGGCTGTACATTCACCGTTTAAATTCTTTAAGCATGAACACCACTTTATAGAAGTGGACCAAACACACAGTACTTTACGCGATAAAGTGACTTTCTCTTTACCCTTTGAGCCTTTGAGTGCTGTAGCCGTATGGTTTGTAAAAAAAGATATGCAAAAGATGTTTGCTTACAGGCATAAACAGACCAAAGAAACTATAGCTTCAACAGCTCCATAGCCTGTATCATGTCTTTGTCTCCACGTCCAGAGAGACTGATTATGATTGTTTTGTCTTTGATGGTCTCTTTAGGCATCTTTTTAAGGTAGGCAATGGCATGAGCACTTTCAAAGGCTGGAACGATGCCTTCTGCTCTACTAAGCCATACAAAGGCATCCATCGCTTCATCATCTGTTACGTAATCATAGACTACTTTCCCCTGTTCCATAAGGTAAGAGTGTTCAGGACCTATACCTGGGTAATCAAGTCCGGCAGAGATAGAGTAAGCTTCTTCTATCTGACCCTCATCTGTTTGTAACAGATAACTCAATTGTCCATGAAGTACACCAGGTCTTCCCAAAGCCAAAGATGCACCATGCTCTCCACTTTGCAGTCCTTTACCTCCTGCTTCTATGCCGATACACTCTGTTTTTTCTTCCTCTATAAAGTGGGCAAACATACCCAAAGCATTCGACCCGCCGCCTATACATGCAAGCACATAATCAGGTAGCGTGTTTGCTTGTTCTAAGAGTTGTATTTTGGCTTCATAACTGATAATAGCCTGAAAATCACGTACCATCAAAGGATAAGGGTGCGGTCCTGCCGCAGTACCTATGACATAGAAGGTGTCTCTGGCATGTGTCACCCAGTGTCTTATAGCATCATTCATGGCATCTTTAAGTGTTCTACTGCCAGACTCTACAGCATGGACTTTCGCCCCCAGTAATTTCATGCGAAAGACATTGAGTTGTTGACGCTCTACGTCTTTTGCACCCATGAAAACCTCACATTCCAAGCCCATTAAAGCTGCGATAGTAGCTGTGGCAACACCATGCTGTCCTGCACCCGTCTCAGCAATGATCTTCGTTTTTCCCATACGTTTAGCCAAAAGACCTTGGGCAATCGTATTGTTCACCTTGTGTGCACCTGTATGGTTGAGATCTTCACGTTTAAGATAGACTTCTGCCCCTGTCTCATCACTAATGTTCTGTGCTTTATACAGAGGTGATGGACGTCCCACATAATCTTTGTAGAGTGCATTGACCTCATCCCAAAAACTCTTATCAAAACGGTATTTTTTGTAGACTTCATCAAGTTCAATGAGTATGGGCATAAGTGTCTCAGACACATAACGACCACCAAACTTGCCAAAGTGACCTCTCTCATCCGGGTCAGAACTAAATTCTTTTGGTATGTATGCTTTCATAAATATCTCCTTATATACGCATATTATAATGCTTTAGGAGTATATTCGTAGTCTTTTTATGACGGTTAAAATGAATAATTGCTAAGACTTCTTATCACTCTCTTCTTCGTCCTCATCATAAATACTGAAGAGCGGTGGATATCCCATAAGTCTTAATTTTTGATCGAGTACCTTTGCATCATAGCCACCTATTTTAACAGATGATAATAATTTCACCTGTTGTTCTCTACTCAATCCTGCCATCTCTAGTTCAAATTCTATTTCTTCTAACGTCATACTGTATTCCTTTTAATATATTTTACTTTTATTTCTTTACATTACTTATATATGCATCATTTTCGTCATCATAAATAGTAAATACCGGCGCATACCCCATACCTATAAGTTTTCTATCAAGTATCTTTGCATCAAAACCACTTCTTCTAATAGATGAGAGCAGCATTCTTTGTTCTTCAATCCTCAATCCTGCTAACTCTAACTCAAACGCAATTTCTTCTAGTGTCATACTATACCCTTTTATATGCTGTAAATGTATCTCCTAGTGTTGCATACCTTCCACGACCAGAAAATAGCATAGGCTTATCACTCTGCTTTTCATTCACATGTATTGTGACGACATCAGCTATAAAGACAGTATGGTCACCGTTTTTATAAGTATCACACACGACACACTCATAGATAAAGTCTGAGGCACTGAGTAAGACGTTTTTAAATCTGTCTACATTTTCTACGTCAAGGTTACTTTGTGCTAGTTTATCATCCATATCCCCATGTAGTTTTCCCATCAAATTCACTGTTTCAAAGTGCTCAAAAGGAAGGAAGTTGAGAGTGAAGCTTTTATGCTCTTGTATCAGCTGATGTGTGTAGTTCTCTTCACGTACGGCTACAGCATAGCGAAAAGGAGACTTCGAAATAGGCATATGCCATGATGCCGGCATAAGATTCTCTTGACAGGCGAGTAGAGCGGTAACTCTAGGTTGTGCATGTATTGTTTGCTCTAAAGTATCATAGGTTTTAAACATTGGTTCCTCATTTTTTCTCATATTTTATACGGATATAAAACTATTTCGTAGGGGATTTATGTTGATTCATGCTAGATATTTACTCTGTCATTGACTGCTCCAATAAAAACTCTAAAATCCAATAAAATACGTTGCATATTTTAGAGACTAAAGACATAATAGAAAACCTTATAAAATGTTCCAATATGGATGGTTTTATAAGATTTTCTATTTAAGATGAAGAATTTATGCCTTGCAAACATGGCTACAATGGATAACGTTATAAAATATGTTAGATTATAAGGTTTTCATGATCTTGGAGAATTAGCTTTGTGTTAGTCATATACTGTTAATAGAATAATGAATTATGTAAACTACAGATTCATGAACGTCGTAAATAACTGAGCATAAAAAGTGTTGAGCATTTTTTGTCCTTGCCAATAATCAATTACTTATTTTATACTCGCCTGCATGGATATAACATTATCTCTGTATTTAAATTTCATGTCTATCTATATTCAACAGGATATTAGCACTCTAATACTAACGCCCAGTGAACTTTCATAATTATTATGTGGGATAGCAGTGCTGCCACCCCGTTTTATTTTTTATCCTTTTAGTCTTTATTATCGCTTACAAAAATCATCAAACTTTTGAAGACGACCTATTCTAGTTGCACAAAAATTACTCTGCGTACCATCTTTCACATTACCAACAGTATCACCGATCGTAAGAGTATCTAACGCTGAAAAGAGTTCACCAATGAGTTCACCAGAAAGGACACGCTCTATATCGGCGTAATCAGCAAACCCTTCAAGTCGGTTACAAAGCTTATCCAGACCGGGCTTTTCGTTACGTAAACCTGCATCAATGCCAAAGGTTGCACAATCCATGTTATCGATTCCACCACTTACGGCATCTGAAAGCGGGTTCAGTATTTGTTCGGGGTCATTTATCATTGCGCTTATATCTGATGGAAATCCACCAAGAGAAGTAACCAGATTTTTAATATCCGTATTTTTGAAAACATCGAAGCGACCATTGCTTCCTCTGAGGCCATTAGTAAATATGCTCTCAACCGCTGCATCACTCAAGTCAAATTCGTCATCACTACCTTCTGCCTCTTCCTGCACAACAGCAAGACTTGCAAAAGCTGGATCTGCATCTGTCCTTATTTGTACTCCTGGAACACGAAGCTTAGCGAAATTAAGTAGACGATGTGCTCTACGTTGAAATTTTCCTCGATCAGGGAAATCATTATCTTTTACATTAATATCCTGGGCAAGTTCAGCAAGCAAAGCGGTATCTGTCGGTCCAAGTCTTATAGGTAAGTCTATACACACATCGAGACCCCGTCCTTTGCTAGCAGCTACTCCAATTGCTGTTGCAGATGGAATCGGCCCAGCAGGTATCTTGACTTCAGCCGTTCCCTCTCCGCTAAAAACTTCCGCCCAGCCAACTCCAGCCTCAAGTTCCGCATCGACTTGAAGTATCCAATCGGCTCCTAAACTAATTGCACGATCCTGAGACATACAAAAAGTTGCTGTAACTTGAGGACCAGCAAGGTCATCTATTTTTGCCTCAAGCTCACCCAGCCTGTCCAGGATTGCTTGATTTGGGTTCTGTGCATTGGGGTTTGCATTCTGGTTCTGAGCACCATAACTGTTTATTGAAACTAACAGCATCACTATTAAAATATAAAGCATTTTCATGACATATCCTTTTAAATAATTTATGAACTGTTATACTAAAGTAGTGTGGGTTCCATGTGTAAAAAAATCTATATTATCATTACAGGTTTTAATGAAAATATAAATTTAAAGGAATAAAGGAGATTGCATGTCAACATTGTAATCATACATGCAGTAGAAATTGTTACTAATTCCTGTCATCTGTTCCGTTATTTGTTATTTTTCGGCAATAACGGACAGAATGTCTTATTCGAAAAACCTTATAAAATATATAACTTTATAAGGTTTTCTCTGCCTTTTTAGAATTGCTACATGACGCTATAGCGACAAACGTTATATTCTATATTAGATTATAAGGTTTTGGAATTTTTACTGAATACTGTTGTTTATCATCATAGTACTAACCATGAAAACGATGTTCTTAATGGTCATGATATTATTCATTGTTCTCATTTCATTGCATTTATCATATAATCCGACCGTCGTTAAGAAAGCTAACGCCTAGGTGAGCAGCGGCCTAAATGGCCGTCCTCTGTACCGAATTGTTAGCTTGCTGAAATTCTGTGCTAAACGTGTATCGAACTTACTTCTGCTGTGTCACTGCTGGTGGTGGTACCCAACTGCCATTTATTACGCTTTCTTTTGGCACATAAAGGTGCATGTTGAACTGCTGTCGATCAGTAACATGTCAGGCCATAGAAGCCGACGACGAATTGAAAAACCGTCTTTGGCGCAAGAAGCAAGTTCTGATTTGTTTTTCATAATCCAGTCCCTTTTCTTTGATCCTAGTTAGATTTCTTCAGCACTGGCTTCGAAATCGTCCACTTGCCGCTCATGATCTCCGGTTTCGGAAGGTAGTAGCGAGCGGCCACGTCGAACGGCCCGGCAGGGACCTGCAGGCAGTTCACGTCGCCTTCCCCGCACTTGACCTTGAAGCGGAAGGTGTAGGTGCCGTCCTCATTCTTGACGGCGGTCGTGTTGTTGATGTGGTAGCGGTTGTCGTCGTTGGGGTGGAAGCGACCGGTGGTGGTGTCATAGACCGTGATCGACCAGAAGGAGTTGACCGGAGGCGCCTCCGTCACCAACATGTATCCACCCTTCGAGCCTTCGAGGGTCTCACCGGACGCGTCTGTAAACATCGACTCGTAGGCACTGTGAGAGGTTGATGGTCCACCCCAGCCTTCCTTGGTGCCATAGGCGTGGTAGAGATAGGGGACATCCTTGCCGGGTTCCTGACCCGGCCCAACGATTGTCTTGCTATATGGCACGGACAACTTCGTCTCGTCGATGCGCTTGTTGGCTTCCTGCGCCACTTGCTCGTCAAAACCACTCAGCAGATCGACTTTGGGCATCTCGCGGATGGTCGGCCCTTCAATGGTGATGCCGTCGAAAACGGCTTGTGCATCCGCCATGTCGGCAGCGTCCTTCGGATCCTTGACTTCGATCCGCGTGACGACCGCGGACAGGAGCGACGGCACTTCAACGGCCTCACCCTCGATGGTGTCGGGTTTCTCGCCATGGTAAAGCGTGTAGCTGCCGGATGGATTGATGATGTTGCGGTAATTTGCATTCCGGTCATCCTGCAGCTGGAACGAGCTGAATCGCTCCTTCGAAGGCGAATCCGAGCGCAGCACCACCGGCCCATCCCCGAGATAGATGAACGCCGTCTTGTAGAGGGTGTCGTTGTTGCTCCGGACGATCGTGTCCTCACCGGCCTTGAGCAGTTCCCGTGACGCCTGGCCCCATTGATTCAGCTTGCCGGGGTCTCCGCCCGTGAGCCGCAGGGCGTACTCAAAAGTCTCCTGGTAGGGAAGTTTTTGAATGTAGTCTTCCACCTGTTTCTCAAAATTATCCTTTACCGCGGCAGCACTTGTTGCCTCTTTGGGGCCGGGTTTACCGAATATCGGAGTTATCAAGGCCCCTGTGAGTAATGCAGTGGCGATCAAAGATGTTTTTAACGTATTCATTCTTTCTCCTTTTTTACTGGCTTTGTCTGCTTATAAATCAAGCACTTTTACATAGGAATTCTCTATCACACTATATGTATTCCCATTAAAGTAAGTATAACATATAAATAAATAGATAAATAAATAGATAAATAAAATTTATTTTTATGTGACAATATAATAGTATTAAATCAATAGAGGAGAAAGATTATGAAAATGAAAATTCACAATAGAGTATGGCGTTTGCTTATTGCATCCGCACTGGCAATAGTTGACAAAGCCCATGCTGCTGAACCTGCAGCGATAAATCTTACGAATGAACAAGTAAAGAATATAGTGTAACGATCATATCCGTTTCCACATAAAAATGATAGAGCAAATAATCAATATCGTCTTTTTTAAAACCTTATAAAGTATATAACTTTATAAGGTTTTCTCCTATTATTTATTGCCTCTAAAACTTGTAGTGTATTTATTGAGTTTTAGAGTTTTTTGTTCGAACTGACAGCCATATCGCTAAGAAGACTCACCATACCTGATGCACTACCTAAATGCTCTTTGAGTGTTATCTTTACTTGCGGGTATGATGCCTGTATCTTCTGAACCACTTCAGGGATGTCTCGGGTGACATGGTTACCAGAGGCCAGGAAATATGGCAATATGACTATCTCACTGGCACCCTTGTCTATACAAGAGAGCATACTCTCTTCCAAAGAAGGAGCAGCAAACTCCAAAAATGCCGTCATCACAAATGCATAGTGCTTATCCTGTAAGTATTTTACTTTCTCTCCTAGTGCCTTGACCTCTTCATTGGAAGAGTTTTTTCGGCTACCATGCGCTACAATGATGAGTGCTCTATCTGTCATCATTCATACTTTGGTCTGGATAAATAAGTTTACTCGTATCAAAACCTGCTTCTTTTGCTTGCGCTAAAAGTCTGTCAAGTATCTTCTCATCGAGTGTTGGTGTACGGGAGAGTATCCAGAAGTAACTGAGATCAGGTCCGCTGATCATCGTGTAAGTCTTGTAGTCTGTATCCATCACGATGTAAGAGCCATAAAAAGGTCCAAAAAATGACACTTTCAAGAAGCCCTCGTCTGAACTTTTGACAAAGTAGGCTTTACCTTCTGCCTCACTCCACTCTTGCTCTTTTGTTTTATACCCTTTATTGAGTACTTTAACCCCGCCATCCTCTCTTAAACTGTAAGTAGCGGATATCGCTTCCATACCTTTTTCAAACCTGTGTTCCAATCTTGCTATCTCATACCATGTCCCAAGGTATTCATTGAGTTTGAAATTCTCAACAGGAGTAACTTTTTGCGGTTTTTTCTCTTCACACCCTGTCACAAGCAAAACCAATGCAAGGGAAAGAGGTAATAGTAATTTTTTCATTTTTTATCCTTTTCTAAATATTAATCGCAATAGACCTGCACCAAAGAGTATCAGGGCAACATCACGTAATTGTTGATCATAGAGTATTACAAAAATGGCACTTATGATTAAAACTGTACCTATGAGTATGGGTTTGAGTGACTCTTTGATGGATTTTTCCACTACTTCAAGCTGAGATTTTGAGAGCTCTACAATGAGGTTTTCTTCTGAAATGCGATACAAAGCATTTCTAAATGCATGCACATCCAAAGGAAGATTTTTAAACTCATCAATGAGTGTCTCCAAGATGCTTTCTTTTGCACCCAAGGCACGAGGAATGTTACTTTGCAATATTGGCAATATGTCTTTGATTCCATTAAAATTTTCAATATACGTTGTACCCAATCCTTCAATGATGGCACTCACACGGAGTATGTAAATCGCCTCTTGGGGCAGCTTAAAAGGAAGGCTTCTTGTCTGCTCTAGTACCTGAAATGCCAACTCCTGCATACTAGAACTGTCCAAAGCATCGTTATTAAAGATATCAAACATACGCTGGGTAAACTCGGCCAATTCTGAGGTAGGTGCATCATATGCTACCGTACCCAAACGTTTACTCGCACTGACATAGCGTTCATAATCTTGTTCATTGGCCGCTTTGATAAGTTCGATAATGGCTATGCGCGTATCGTTGGGGACACGCTTGACCATACCGAAATCAAGCAGTATCAGCCTGCCTTCCTTGGAGAGAAGGAGATTACCTGGATGGGGATCGGCATGGAAAAATCCCCGTACAAGCATCTGTTCCGTGTAGAACTTTACCAGTGTTTCTATGACAGGGGTAATGTCGATACCATGTTTCTTCAATGCCTCCTTGTCATCAAAACGGAACCCTTCTTCAAAACTCATTACCAGAGCATCATCAGAGCTAATCGCCTCATAGGGCGTAGGAAAAGCCACATTCATATCTGCATAGGTTTCAGAGAACTTGACAAGGTTTGCCCTTTCCTGGTTGAGACTCACCTCTTTTTGAATCATAGAGGAAAATTCGTTAACGACCGCTTCAAGTGAGTGCTTGGTATAATACGAGAACAACGGTCTGAAAAATGCATTGAAAAACGAAAGTATGCGTATGTCAGCTTGTACTTGTTTTTCTATCCCCTCCCGTCTAAGTTTGACAGCGACCCTGGTATTTTTATCCAACCACGCTTCATGCACCTGTCCGATAGAAGCAGAAGCAATAGGTTCTGCTTCAAATCGGTAAAAAGGATTTTTCTCGAACGCACGTTCAAATACCCTTTGCATCTTTTTTCTCTCCATGGCAGGAAGCTCATCATGCAGCATCTTAAGGTTATTGAGATACTCCGGGGGGAAGAAATCATTACGTGTAGCAAGGACTTGAGCAAGCTTAATAAAACTGGCTCCCAGACCGGTGATACTATTCAGCAGTTTTTCTGGAGCCAACGGCGAGAAAAATAAAAATCTCCTGCGTTTTCTCACAAGCATATAGACCGTCAGCAACACCGTAAAGACACGCCATATTCTGTACGGTGAATAGAGTTGCAAAGTTCGCACTATTTTTCTTTAAGTGCCTCAATGTCCGCTTTGGTTGCCAAGCCCATTTCGTCAATCACCTCTTTGAGGGCCTCTTTGATCTGCGTTTTGATCTTTTCTTCTTCCTCTTCACCACGTATTTGAAGTTTTTTTATAAAGTTGTCGGCATCTTCTTTGCTGAGCTTACCCTTCTCCTGTAATTTTCCTATCTCTTCATCAACACGCTCTTTGAGCAAAAGTGCACCACCCAATCCTGTATATAATATCTCTTTAATCATGATTGACTCCTTTTTCTTTATTTTACTCTTTCTTTTGCTATGTTCATAGTTTTATTTTGTCTGTTCATCGTTTTGAGCTTTTTTTAGTATGGACCTTATCATATTACGAAATACTAAATAATGCACAGGAGTAAGTATATACCAGTAGAGTCTTCCCCATAGTCCACGTGGATGAAAATAAGCTGTTTGAATCAGCTCATCCCCTTTTATCTTAAATTCCAGCCAAGCCTTACCCGGAATTTTCATTTGTGCATAGAGAAGCAGCCTTTCATTGACACTCAGATCTTCAACCCTCCAGAAATCAACACTCTCTCCTATTCTAAGTTGTTGACAGTCTCTTCGTCCCCTGTTCAATCCTGCACCACCGATCATTTTATCCATCCAGCCTCTGATCTCCCAAAGCCAATCATATCCGAACCATCCCTCTTCCCCACCTATGGAGCAAAAAGTGCAATATATTGTCTCTTTTGGAATACCACGTAGCTTCATAGACTGACGATCCATCAAAACTGCTGATGAAGGGTCATCCTTATGATGTTTTTCCCATCCGTCCTGTCCACCACTCGCATCACTCCATCGACTAAGAACTTGATTCTCTTCCATCTCTTGGATCGCTTTTTTAACTGCTTCATTAAATTTCATAGGGTGTATATGACTAAAGTATCTCTTGGCATTGTCATTTTGTATGAGCACTTCAGACGATAGCCCTTCTATAAGTGGACGTGCAACCGTATAAGGTACAGGGGTAACGAGATTCAGCCAATAAGAAGAGAATTTGATGCTCAGTATAGGAAGTGGAAAGATCCAGCGTCGAAGACCCAGTGCATTGGCACAAGCTAGCATCATCTCTTTATAGCTCATCTTCTCACTGCCTATGTCCACTACAAGATTGCCATCGATACTAAGGTCTTTTGCGGCCTTCAAATAGGCAATAACATCATCTACTCCGATCGGCTGTGCCAAGGTATTGACCCATTTGGGTGTGACCATGACCGGCAGTTTTTCTATAAGATGCCTGATGATCTCAAAACTGGCACTTCCTGAACCTATGATCACCCCTGCACGTATCCAGATGGTCTCTATTTTATCCGGCCTGCTTGAAAGTATTTCTCCCGTTTCAATACGGCTTAAAAGATGTTCACTTGCATGTTCTTTCACACCAAGTCCACCCAGATATATGATACGTTTAACCCCTTTTTTGATGGCTGCATACAGAAAATTTTGCGCACTTTGTTTGTCAAGCTCTTTATAGTTTTTGTGTTGCAAAGAGTGTATGAGATAGTAGGCAACATCAATGCCCTCAAGTGCACGCTCCAAAGAGTCCATATCAAAGGTATCACCTTGTACTATTTCAGCGTTTAGATTAGAATCAAGACTTTTAGGATTACGCACAAGCAGGCGTAAGGATACATCTTCATTTAAAAGCGTATGTTTGAGGCGTCTTCCTATATACCCATTTGCACCTGTAAGCAGAACTTTCATCATGTATCCTTTCAAACATTATAGCAGGCGCTGTATAAAATACATATATCTTATACTTAAGTATAGTCTAATCAAATTATTATTCATAGTGTTCTTATGACTATTCATCATCTGTATTATAATGAATTGACATCTTTTTACTATGAAAGTGAATGAAATCACATTATAATCAGAAAAAAAGGAGGCATACGTTATGGACGACATAAAAATCGAAAATATATATATTGTAGGCGATGTACATGGATGCTTTCATACTTTACAAAACCTCATTGCAGGTCTTCCTAATGATGCTGAACTTATTTTTGTTGGAGATCTCTGTGACAAAGGGAACTTCTCTAAAGATGTTATAGATTTTGTCATAGAAAAAGATTATGCTTGTGTCAAAGGGAATCATGAACACCTCATGGAAGTCTACCTTGAAGATGCCATTTTTCATGACAAACACAGCCCTTGGAGTACAGACAAACGCTATGGAGGAGTGCATACACTTCAAAGCTACCAAGATGATCATGACAAAATGCTCGCACATCTTGAGTGGATAAAAACGCTTCCCATCTACCTACAGGTAGATAACTATTTCATTACCCATGGCTTTGCCCTGCCTTTTTATGAGTATCGAAACGATCCTGTCTACTACAAAGATTATCTACTCAACCGCTATGAAGAAGGTATGGAGATTCCAAACGATGAAGTTATAAATATTTTCGGGCACTGCGTCTTTGAAGAGGTCATAATAGGAGAGAACTTTTACGGGATCGATACGGGGTGTTCTTATGGAAAAAAACTCACCGCTATACAGCTTGGAACCATGCAATGCTATCAGGAGACAATGGATCCCAGAGATTCTGACTACAGTATCAAAGAGTTGAAGCTTTCCCATATAGATCTTCCGCAGGATGAGCATACCATCAGTAATCTGCGTATGCACATAGACACACTTTTTACAGACTTCGATCTTGTTTCTACGGAGGTTGCAGAGTATATCGTAAAAAGATTTGGCGATGTCGGCAAACAAGAGATAGAAAATATGCTGGAAAAAAAGCAGCTCTTTATCAAGCAGGCGAAAAAGTTATTGGAAAACCTCTAACCAAAGCGGGATTATCTGAACTTTTCAAAAAGTTCTTTTTTATCCTGCTCCAGTTCTACATCCGCCAAAAAAATTCTTTTTTTAAATATCTTGTACAATTTATATTGTAGATAGATACCAAACAGAGCCAAGACCGTCAAATAGATAAGGATATGCAGTAAACGAACATCAAGATAATCAAACAGCATAGCGCTCACTCCTCCCAATATAATGGCTAAGGAAATAATGAACGATCTTATCATCAAATATTCTTTCAGCTCAATGGATTCATCTTTCATGAAATCAACCGTATGTACCCTAGCCACTTCAAAGGTAATGCCCTGAATGGTAAAGATAGCCAAGATCACATAGGTAAAGAGTTCAATGGAAACAGGATATAAAAAATAGCTTACTAGTTGAATCATATCAAGCACGATAGAGAAAAGATAGATATTGTATATCTTGATATGCTTGAACAGAGGTTGTACAATGCCGTCAAGTGCACCTATCATCATAAAAAAACTTATCATATATACGGGAAGATAAGTTCCTTCGAGCTTTGTTACATAGGGCATGAGTGTCCAATCAATATAGGTGATGAGCAATATTGCCAAAGACTGCAGATATAAAAATGTACTTTGATTGATCTCATGGAGTATAAACTTATAATTTTTGAGTTTC
>Ga0210119_1000098_pt1 | contig 19663 bp, 15 predicted proteins | sample China_Bullhead_C_2_FD_184859 | JGI IMG/M metagenome (GOLD analysis project Ga0210119, IMG submission 184859) | Wetland microbial communities from San Francisco Bay, California, USA, that impact long-term carbon sequestration -... | ecosystem: Environmental > Aquatic > Marine > Wetlands ... | reverse complement strand
GGCCAAGAATCCCTGGCTGCAGCTGCGACAGGCAAAGGTGGCTCAGTCCGAGGTGGAGATCAAACTTGCCAAGAAAGAGTACTGGCCGGACATGGACTTTAAGGTGGCCTACGGTCAACGTGACGAAGACTTCACCGGACGCGATCTGCCGGATTTCTTCTCTGCTACGGTGACGATCAACGTTCCTCTCTGGGCCAAGAGTCGTCAGAACAAAAAGCTTGCTGCCGCTAAGAAAAGTCATGAAGCTGCGATAAAATCCTTTCGCAACTTGGCGGCGTCTTTACCTTACCAGGTTGACGCCTTGGCTACCGAGATCAAAGATACCCAGAAGAACTACAAACTTTATGTGGATGCACTCTTGGTGCAGTCTGAACAATGGGCTCGCTCTTCTCTCGCTGCTTACGAGGTAGGTAAGGTGGAATTCAATACTATGGTTAATGCTCAGATCCTGTTGCTTCGTGCTGAACTGCAAGCAAAACGTTATCTTTACACCATCTATCAGAAGCTGGCGGAACTGGAAGAGGTGGTTGACGGTCCCTTGGAGAAGGTATCTGATCATGCAAAACATTCATCATGAGCAGATTTTTGCTCTTGGCATGATTAGCTTTACCTACAAAACAAAAAGACCGTCTTTGCATTGAGGTTAAGAAAAATTATGAAACGAATGGTGATTACAGCTCTTGTTGTTTTGCTAGCCGGCGTAATCGGGGGCTGGATTGGTATGAGCTTCTGGTCTCACCGACAGACCAGTAGTAAACCGGGCGCCGGCGAGGTTGCAAGGCAAGAGAGCGCTACGGCTTCAAAAGAGGGGCTCGAAGCCGGATTGATTGACCCGAAAACCGGTAAGAAAATCAAATACTGGGTTGCACCCATGGATCCCACCTACATTCGAGACGAACCAGGGAAATCTCCCATGGGTATGGACCTGGTGCCGGTTTACGAAGAAGAGGACGGGGAAAAGGAGCCAACTTCAACGATCCGCATCGATCCCGTTACCGTCCAGAATATGGGAGTGCGTACGGCCCTGGTTCAAAAGAAACCCCTGGTCAAATACATCCGGACATTCGGGAACATCAGGACTGACGAGACCAAGCTTTATGAGATTAACTCAAAGTTTGCAGGCTGGATCGAAAAGCTTTACGTCCAGTCCGAAGGCGAGGTAGTCAAAGAGGGGCAGCCCCTCTTTGATGTCTACAGTCCTGAACTGCTATCGGCTCAGGAAGAATACCTTTTGGCCTTGCAGCAATACAAGAACCTCTCCAGCAGCGTGTATCCAAGCATCCTGGATGGGGCTAAACGCCTCTTGGAGGCCTCCCGCACGCGGCTCCACTACTGGGATCTCACCAACGAGCAGATAGAAATCATTGAACGTACCGGGAGACCCCGAAAGACTCTGACGGTACACTCACCAGCTTCTGGTGTAGTTGTCATACAGAAGGCCACCCAAGGACGCTACTTTAAAGCGGGGAAGCGCCAGTACAAGATTGCCGACTTATCCACGGTCTGGGTGGATGTGGACATTTATGAGTACGAGCTGCCTTGGGTCCGCGAGGGTATGGCTGCCGAGATGGATCTCTCCTACATCCCAGGCAAGCGCTTCTACGGTAAGGTAGTTTACATCTATCCCTACCTGGAGTCCAAAACCAGAACGGCTAAATTGCGGCTGAAATTTCCCAATCCAAATTACAAGTTGAAGCTAGACATGTACGCCACTGTTTACCTAAAGTCCACAGTTGCCAAAAACAGCCTCGTTATCCCACAAGAAGCAGTCATTGACAGTGGCGTCCGCAAGGTGGTCTTCGTGGCTCTCGGTAAAGGGAAATTCCAACCCAGGGAGGTCAAACTCGGCCTGGAGGGCAATGACAATGAGTTCCAGGTGCTGGAAGGGTTGAACGAGGGTGAAGAGATTGTAGTCTCCGCCCAGTTCATGCTGGATTCGGAAAGCCGGTTGCGAGAGGCCATTCAGAAGATGCTGGAGGTCAGACAGACCAGTTCTCCAGACAAGCAGGCTGCCGAGAAAATTGCCGAGGGAGAAAGTCACTCAAAAGCTGATGATTTGGATATGAGTGGCATGACCATGGAGACTCAGCAAGACGATTTGGATATGTCGGGAATGACAATGGAAGACAGTCCCCAAAAACCCAGTTCTCACCAACAATAGCGGCCGGAGTAGATATAGTTCTCGGCGGAAGTGGCGATCATCCAAAGCGGGCAGCAGACAGTCGGCAGCTAGCAGTATCATGAATGTACGAGTCCTTTTTGTAGTTTTGTAGAGGGTATCGGAAATGATCGAAAAGATTATCGAATACTCCATCAAAAACAAATTTCTGGTTATCTTGATGACCTTGTTTGTCGTCGCTGCCGGCATCTACGCCATGCTGAAGACACCACTAGATGCCATCCCCGACCTCTCGGACGTTCAGGTGATCATCTTTACCGAATATTCAGGCCAGGCACCTCAGGTTGTGGAAGACCAGGTCACCTATCCCCTCACTACGGCCATGCTGGCTGTGCCGTTCGCCAAGGTAGTTCGGGGCTACTCCTTCTTTGGCTTTTCTTTTGTCTACATCATCTTTGAAGACGGCACTGACATGTACTGGGCCCGCAGTCGGGTGCTGGAGTACCTCAATTACGTCGCCGGTAGGCTGCCGGCAGGGGTTACTCCTTCCCTGGGACCGGATGCCACGGGAGTTGGATGGGTCTACGAGTATATCCTGGAGAGCGACCGCCACGACCTGGCGCAGTTGCGCTCCATTCAAGACTGGTTTTTGAGATATGAGCTTACCGGCGTACCAGGCGTGGCCGAGGTAGCCTCTATTGGGGGTTTTGTCAAACAGTATCAGGTCATTGTAGATCCTAACAAGCTTCTGGCTTTTAACATACCGCTACAAAAAGTGAAGATGGCCATTCAGCGCAGCAATAATGACGTGGGCGGCAGACTGGTTGAGATGGGGGAAACTGAGTTCATGGTTCGAGGTCTGGGATACATCAAGAGTGTGGCGGACCTTCAGAATATTCCCCTGGGGGTAGTCGAAAAAGGAACATCTGTTCTGTTGCGCAACATAGCCACCATTAAGATCGGTCCGGAACTGAGGCGAGGCCTAGCTGACTACAACGGAACGGGCGAAGTGGTGGGCGGCATTATTGTCATGCGCTATGGGGAAAACGCCCTGCAGGTGATCCAGAATGTAAAAACAAAGCTCGAGCAACTCAAAGCTGGTTTGCCTCAGGGGGTTACTATCAAACCAGTCTACGATCGCTCAGCCCTTATCTTGCGGGCTATCGACAATCTGAAAAGGACCCTGGTTGAAGAAAGTCTAATCGTGGCCTTGGTTTGCATTATTTTCTTGCTCCATTTTCGCAGCGCCCTGGTGGGGATCATCACCCTGCCTCTTGGCGTGCTGATCAGTTTCATCATCATGGAATGGCAGGGGATTAACGCCAACATTATGAGTCTGGGTGGCATTGCCATCGCCGTTGGCGCCATGGTCGATGCGGCCATTGTCATGATTGAAAATGCTCACAAACACATCGAGCACGATGCAGGGAAGAAACCCCACTGGGAGTTGATAGCCGACGCCTCCAAGGAAGTTGGACCGGCCCTTTTCTTCTCGCTCCTGATAATTGCGGTCAGCTTCCTGCCGGTATTTACCCTGGAAGCCCAGGAAGGCCGCCTTTTCCGGCCTCTCGCCTTCACCAAAACGTACGCCATGTTGGGTTCCTCACTGCTGGCCGTTACCGTTGTGCCTGTGCTCATGGGCTACTGGATTCGCGGCAAGATTAGACCCGAAGAAAAAAATCCTGTGAACCGCTTCCTCATCTGGATCTACCACCCAATTATTAAACTCGTGCTCAAGGCTAAGGTTCCGGTGATTCTTCTGGCGGTGGTTGTCCTAGCAGTAAGCTACCTTCCCTGGAGGTGGACGGGATCCGAATTCATGCCGCCTTTAAATGAAGGCGACCTGCTCTACATGCCCACCACTTTGCCGGGAATCTCGATTACCAAGGCCAAAGAGCTGTTGCAGCAGACCGATCGTATCATCGCCACTTTCCCTGAAGTACACCACGCCTTCGGCAAGGTTGGCCGCGCTGAGACCGCCACTGATCCGGCTCCACTTTCCATGATCGAAACCACAATTATGCTCAAACCAGAGTCTGAATGGCGTGAGGGCATGACTATGGAAAAGCTGGTGGATGAACTGAATAATGCCATCCAGTTCCCAGGGCTGACCAACGCCTGGACCATGCCCATTAAGACCCGCATTGACATGCTTTCCACCGGGATCAAAACGCCGGTGGGAATAAAACTTATGGGAGATGATCTTCAGGTCTTGAGCAATCTTGGTGCCCGGGTGGAGGCAGTAATAAGGGAGGTACCGGGAACCCTCAGTGCCTACTCGGAACGAGTGACCGGCGGTAACTTCCTCGACTACCGGATAAAACGCGAGGAAGCGGCGCGCTATGGCCTTACCGTGGGCGACATCCAGGACATTATTATGACCGCTGTTGGCGGTATGAATGTCACCCAGACGGTGGAAGGTTTGGAGCGTTACCCGGTTAATATGCGCTACGGATCCGAATTGCGCGATACTCCGGAAAAATTGCGGCGCATCCTGGTGCCTACCCCCACTGGTACCCAGGTGCCCATCACCCAACTAGCCGATATTCGTATCGTCAAGGGGCCGCCATCTATAAAGAGCGAAAACGCCCGCAAGAATGCCTGGATCTACGTTGACATCAGGGGCATAGATGTAGGGACCTACGTGAAGATGGCGCAACAGGCTGTGCGTGAGAAAATCAAGCTGCCCCCCGGCTACAGCATGGTCTGGAGTGGTCAGTACGAATACATGGTTAGGGCCCAAAAGCGGCTCATGATAGTAGTGCCAATGACCCTGGTGATCATCTTTCTTCTGCTCTATTTCAATTTTAAGAACATAACTGAGAGCCTCATCGTCATGCTGAGTGTACCCTTCTCCCTCACCGGCGGCCTCTGGTTCATGTACCTGCTGGGATACGACATGAGTGTGGCAGTTGGAGTGGGTTTCATTGCCCTGGCCGGAGTTGCGGCTGAGACCGGTGTGGTCATGCTTATCTACCTGGACCTGTCTTACAAGAAATTTAAAGCCAAATACGGAGAGAAGTTCAACCGCGAACACCTGTACGAAGCCATTGAGGAAGGAGCGGCACTGCGAGTGCGGCCGAAGATGATGACCGTAATCGCTATTATGGCTGGGCTCATGCCCATAATGTGGAGCCATGGGACCGGCTCGCAGGTCATGAAACGCATTGCAGCCCCCATGGTTGGCGGTATGGTTAGTGCCACTATTCTTACTCTTATAGTGGTGCCGGCCATATACGGATTGTGGAGGGGTTGGAATTTAGAAGAATAACCAGAAATCTAAATTATAGAAAAGATGGAGTGGGATATGAAACTGAGAAGCTTTTTGACTGTACTCGCGCTCTTGCTTGCATTGAGCCCAAGGCCCTTTGCCCTGGCTGATACAGGCCATCAGAGCCACACCGATACGTCTGGGTCTAAGTCAGGTCCCACGGAACATGGTCAAACCGGTGCCACTTTCACTCACCAGGAGGTAGTGGAGGGAGTACAGGCCGAATTTCAGGTTATGACCTTGGCAAGTATGAACATGAAGGACCCGCAAGGCAAAACCCACCACATTATGGTGAAGCTTGTTGATGTTTCTTCCCAGAAGCAAATAGGTAATGCCGTCGGCAAAATTAAGCTAATCAGCCCCACGGGCAAGGAACAGGTGGAAAGCTTGCAAAACTATAGTGGAATCCTCGCAGCCAATTTCATTTTTGATGAAAAAGGTAAATACGGGGTGATCTGCCTTTTCGAGGTGGACGGGAAAAAGCGGCTGATCAAGTTTTGGTATCCAAACTGAGCACAGACTCTATGGAGGGATCGTACTTTCTAAAGCGTTAGGTCAAAACTGTAAAGTCTGCAAACATGACGGAGGATCCCTAATCAATGGTGGACAATTACGGGGTTGAAGCAGCACCATTCAGTTGGTACCTAAAAGTAGCCGCTGAAGCGGATGTGCAACCCACCCTCGAGCAGCTCACTGATCACATGAACGATCAGCAGCGAGCTGCCTTTAGAGATAAATTGCAGCGCTACGTGCGCAAACCAGATCGTGAGCTCATTGTGGCCGTGCACGGAGGGCAGACGTTAGGTCTGGTTTGTGTAATTGAGCAGGCTCAGTTTCCCCCCCGTTTCCCCGAACAGAAAGCGAGCCATTTGCGAAACTTCGCCTGCGGCACGCAGCTCCTGGTACATCCTTCTTTCCGCAAGCAAGGTGTTGGTGGCAGTCTTCTAGTTCGCGCCCAACGTTGGGCCCACGAGCAAGGATTGACGGGATTTTGGATCGTAACCCACCGCCAGGCTAATTGGTACAAAACTCATTTCGGCTACCAAGAAATTCACCGGATTGATGACAAGGGTGTAGAAAAAACTCTACTGGCGAAGAGTTTCGAGTGATCCTAATAAGGAAGAATGCAACCGATTAGCCTAGCCCGGATATTTCATGATTCTGTGTGGCGAGACCGTGAAGATGAGTGTGCCACCGGGCACCCGCAGGGGCTCGAATCCGAGGCGTACTTGAACAGTACGTCGCAGGGTTCGAGACCCGAGGACGCCCGGAAGGACGGTCATATCCACGCTCGGAGCAGCCGAATCATGAAATATTCGGGCTAGATAGGACCTAGCGCTTGAGCACTTGAGCCAGAGAGAATTTTGTTTCAATCCCCCTAATCTGATAGAGCCAGAAGAGATAAAAGGCAAGGAGTAAGAAAAGAGAGTCTCGAAAAAGGGTAAGGATGGTAATCGGATCGGTGCTTTGGGTGATAAAACAGCCACAGTGAACGTCCAGACCCCGGGCCAGATTAATACCAAGGGCCCCAATAAAAACCACCATCAAGCCGCTCAATATCAGAATACTTCCCTGCATCCACAGACCCAACACCAGCAGACTGCCACTCAACAGCTCCACCCACGGCAAACAAATGGCCACCAGGTTTACCGCCACCTCCGGCAAAAGTTGGTAGTTATAGACAGCCTCGGCAAAAAGATCAGGATGCCTGATTTTATCCAGGCTGGCATAAATAAAGACGCACCCCAATACCATCCTCAATACTAAGGCAGTGATCGGATGAGTCAACCAGTTTCCTGTGTGCCGATCTTCGCCCATTAATACCATCCATATCGGTGGGGAATGTCCACCCTATATCATTGTCCATGGAGTGTTAGAGCACTGCAAAATCTCAAATACCAAGCACCAAATTACAAACAAATCTCAAATTCCAATACTAAATGACCGAAACAGGTTTGGAATTTCGAATTTTGGTCATTGTTATTTGTTTGATATTTGTGATTTGTGATTTGGAATTTCTGTTCCTCCAATACTCCAGCTCTCTTTTGCTTAGTTCCTAGTTCTTAGTTCTTACCGGCAACCACTGGCTGCCCTGCTCCTTGCCATTGCTGGATACCGCCGGTAAAAATCTCAATATATTCCAGGCCAGCAAAAAGTAGTTTTTCGGTAAGTTCCACGCTCATCTCACAGCTGGCACCATCACAATAGGTGATTACCCGTGGTGCTGCCCGTAGCTGCTCCTCCAGTTTGGGAAAAACCGAATCAAAGTCTCTCACTGGGAGACTCACCGCTCCTGGGATGTGTCCCCGCTCAAAAAACTCCGGGTCGCGAGCGTCCACCAAAAGAGCAGCACCACTCTTATATGCCTCTTTGACCTGCTTGAGCGACACTGCTGGTAATCCCCCTGTCAGCTGCTCGTTGAGCACTTTTTCCTGCCACCGTTCCATCAGGGGAATCCCCTCTGCCCGGAACGCATTCACACCAATGCCGAGGGCTCCGGATATGATGATAATACCGATTGACTGGAGGAGAGATCGCTTCATATGGCTCAGGGGTAGACGACGATAGGCTTGTCTTGTTCTTCGGTGATGCGGCCAATATGGGATGCTGCCGGAGTTTTCAATTCCTGCAAGCGGGCTATCAGCTGCTCTGTTTTCTCTGAGGATACGGCAATGAGCAAGCCCCCAGCGGTTTGGGGATCGGCCAGCATCAGGGACATTTCCTGGCGCAACCCGTTCTCGTAGCGCAGGTGTGGATTGACATATTGTAAGTTAGTGTGGGTGGCAGCAGGGATCTTGCCCTTGCGGACGAATTCCCATGCTTCTTCCAGGGTGGGAACATTGCCTGCAAAAATCTCAGCGCTCACCTTGCTGGCCTGGGTCATCTCCAGAAGATGTCCCAAAAGACCAAATCCGGTGACGTCAGTAACAGCGTGGACGCCAACCTCTCTCATGGCCTGGGCTGCGTCTTTATTCAAAGTAGCCATGAGCGCCGTCACCTTTTCGATGAGAGGTTCACTGGCAATTCGGCGCTGAATGGCTGAAGAGATGGCTCCCACTCCCAAAGGCTTTGTAAGCACCAAATCATCGCCAGGTCTGGCGTCTCCGTTGGTGCGAATCTGGTCTATCTCTGCATAGGCAGTGACCACCAAACCATATTTCAGTTCGCTGTCCTCGATGGTGTGGCCACCCAGCACAGAAATTCCCGCCTCTTTGGCCTTATCCACACCGCCGCGGAGAATATCGGACATGACGCTGAGTGGCAGATTGTGCTGAGGAAAACCCATGATGCTGAGGGCAAAAAGGGGCTCAGCGCCCATTGCATAGATGTCACTGAGAGAATTGGCCGCGGCGATCTGGCCAAAACTGTAGGGATCATCCACAATAGGTGTAAAGAAATCCACAGACTGCACGATGGCGTGAGTCTCATTCACTCGGTAAACAGCGCAGTCATCAGCGGTATCAGCTGCCACCAGTGCGTTGGGATCGTCCACTGGCGGCAGGCTTTTGAGAGCTTTGGCCAGATCCTCCGGCCCGATCTTGCAAGCTCAACCGCCTTTTCCCGCAAACCGGGTCAACTGTGGCTCTTCAGTAGAGCTCCTCAGGAGGAACCGCTCAATGAGTTGTCTGCCAAAAGCCGCTTTCATTTTTCAATCCTTGACCTTGTCCATTACAACTTCAGTACTATCCTAACAATAACAACTGTTAAAGTTAAGCTCTTGAGGGTTTTTGGTCAAATAGATAATCACGATAAATTCTATATACTCCATTGGAAAATCCAATGCCAGCCCGCATATTTCATGAATTGGTGTCTCGAGCTCGCACCGTGGTCGTAGTAGGCCATTCATGAAATATGCGGGCTAGACTCAAGAGATTCAAAACTTGCGGCTGCGGAGAATATTATAGATCAACCAGAGACCCAAAATTCCAGAGACCAAGTAGCCGATGATGCCAAGGGCAGGGAAACCGAAAAGCAGGGGTTTCACCCCGGTGGTGATGATCATCGAGGAGGCCACTATCAATGCAGCGACGATAATGCCCAAGGTGAGACGATTGGCAATGTTCTCCAGGGTGCTACGAATCCCACCCAGGTTTTCGTGCTGAAAGCGGATGCTCAGTTCGCCACGATCAATCTTGCCTATGATCTGGCTGAGCCGCAGGGGCAACTCCTTCTGGAATGTGAGGAGGCCGGAGATGTTCCGGCGCAATTCTCTCCATATCGTCTCCGGCTTCCACCGCTCCAGGGCCAACTTCCTCACGTATGGCTTGGCCTCCTCGACAACATTAAGTTGAGGATACAACTGTCGCGCTGTGCCCTCTGCAGTGATCAGGGCTTTGATCATGATGGCCAAATCAGCTGGCACTTTGAGCCTGTTCTCCCGCAGCATGGTGCTGATATCGAGGAGCAGTTGGCCGATATTGAGCTCTTGAATGGGCAAGCTGTGGTAGATATCCACTATGTCTAGAATCTCTCGCTCCATCCGCCGCGGCACAATGCTGCCATCAACCTGGGTCATACTGAGCAGAATGCTCAGGATCTTTTCACTGTCCCTATCAACCACCGCATTTATCATGTCGATCAAATCGTAGCGGGTTCGCCGGGTAAGGCGACCTACCATGCCCCAATCCAAGAGGCAGATAACGTTGTCGTCCAGAATGATTATGTTGCCAGGGTGAGGATCAGCATGGAAAAAGCCATTTTCAAGGATTTGCTTTACGGTGAGACGTAGGCCGCGTTTAGCCAGGAGTTCTCGGTCCGCAACGGCGTCTACTTTAAGGTCCCTTAGCTTGGTCCCCTGGACCAATTCCATGGTGAGAACCTGCGGGGTTGTGACTTCTTCATAGAGACGAGGGATATACACTTCGTTGCTCTCGGTGAGTGTAGTAGCAAAAATTTTCATGTGGCGGGCTTCGCGGGTGAAGTCGAGTTCCCGAAACAGGCTCTTTTTCACCTCTTGTACCAGGTTTGGCAAATCGTAGATCTGTCCCCATTCCGTGCGCTCATGCAGCTGTCCGGCAATGCGTTCCAGGATATAGAGATCGGTTTCGATTACCGGTCGAATTTTGGGGCGCTGGATCTTCACTGCCACCATCTGCCCTGCATCTCTGAGAACAGCTTTGTGAACTTGGGCTAGAGACGCCGCTGCCAGCGGCTTCTCATCGAAGCTCGAAAAAATCTCGGTCAAGGGCCGCTGCAGATTTGTCTCCACCACCTGACGGATGGCTTCGTAGTCCACCGGAGCCACCTCATCTTGGAGTTTACGCAACTCCAAGATGAGGGGATTGGGGATTAGGTCTGGTCTCAGACTCATGAGCTGGCCAAACTTGATGAAAGTCGGACCCAGGTCCTCCAGCGTGTGGCGCATCCGCTCCCAGGTACTCATCTCGCCCTGGACCTTGTGGATTTTTCTCAGGAGTTCCTTGCCCGGAAAATCCAACCGGTCCACCACATCATCGAAGCCGTACCTGAAAAGGGTCTTTACAATGTCCTTGAAGCGGCGCAAATGCATTACGGCCTTGATATCCACCCTCTACTCCTGTTCTTTACCACTCGCCTCTTCACACTCTGCAATCTTCTTCTCGAGATTTTCCACCCGCGCCTTGAGCTCTTTAAACTCCTTTTTGCTGCCAATGTCAAAGTTGTCCAGCCCCTTCCGCACCGTCTCTGAGATTTTTTCCTGGATATCCTCCCACTGGCCCCTACCACTTTCCACAAGGTCCTGCGCCAACCGTTCCGCTTCATCTCGCGAAATTTTGCCCTCGTCCACCCACCGCCGAGTAGCCTCCTCCACCTTTTCCTTGGTCACCACGGCAGCGCCAAGGCTCGCCAATAGACTATTTCTGATCATTTCTAGGACAGACATAAGCAAACCTCCTTGTGATGCTGGTACTCAACTGAGTTCCGGCAATAATTACATGTGGTCCTCGGAGAAGAACACCACCAACAAACGCTCAATGTTGTTAACTATATATAATTCAATTCTAGGGACCTCCTCATCGAAAGTCAAACGAAGGATCTGTCCGGAAATAAGTATTTCATTTATACATCTTATATCCAGACAAATCCGAATTCTCTTTGACTTGAACTGGGCCTTCTATTTGCATACAATGGTCCTGCCACCATGCCTGCACAAGATGGAGAATTCCCATGAGCAAAACGGTAACCATTGATGATGTAACCCTGCACATGAGCCATCCGGATGAATTGCCCATGAAGTGGGTGGGGCAAAAGGAGTTCATGGACCAGATCCTTGCCGCCTGGCTTGTAGTTGGCCCCGATGACCTGCCTTTGAGTCCTCGCCTCCTCGGCAAACCTGGAGTGGGCAAAACCACTCTTGCCTACGCTGCTGCCAAGAAGCTGAACCGCGAAGCATACATGTTTCAGGCGACCATGGACACACGGCCCGAGGATCTGCTGGTAACCCCGGTGATTTCTGAAGCAGGGAAGATACAATACGTAGCCTCGTCCATCGTCACCGCTATGATCCGAGGGGGTGTAGCGATTCTAGACGAGGGCAACCGCATGAGTGAAAAAAGCTGGGCCTCTCTGGCGCCCTTGTTGGACAGCCGCAGATACGTGGAGTCAATTGTCGCCGGGATCAAGATTCACGCCCATGCCGATTTCCGCATCTGCGCCACTATGAACGACGACGCCAGCACCTTCGAACTGCCGGAGTACATTCACTCTCGATTGCAGCCACAAGTGTTCATTGATTTCCCGGAACGTGAAGAAGAAAAACTGATCCTCGCCCAGAACCTTCCTTTCGCCGATGACACAATTCTCAACTACGTTGTGGACTTTTTGCAGATGAGCCACTTGGCCCAGGAGCGCTATACGGTTCGCGATGGTATCAACATTGGGCGTTATGCCATTAAACTTCTGGCCACGTCCCGAAAGCTGAAATGGCCGCGACGCGTGCCGCCATCTCCCAAACAGCTTCACAAATCTATTGATCAAGCCATCCATCTCATCCTTGGACAGCACGCTCGCCGCTACTTGCCACCACCCGATGATGCCGAATCGTGACGGCGTAATGGCATTCTGTGGGAGCGGCTTTCCAGCCGCGACTTTAGCCATTCACCCATTGGATCGCGGCTGGAAAGCCGCTCCCACATGTACTATTTAAACATTTGCTGAATATATCCACCAACAAGCGGACAACTATGCAACCAGAGCCAGGTATCTTTTACGAAAACATTTGCTTCGTGCCAGTCCTACATGGTCGGCTTGAATTCGCCATGGCCGTCATCCGCTGGTTTGCCCGCTGGCAACCGGATGCGGTGGCAGTGGAATTTCCCGGGACACTGCGGGAACCATTGCTCAAAGGACTCAAGCGGCTACCGCTGCTCTCGGTTGTTCTTTATAAAGAAAAGGACGGTACGCACGTTTACTTGCCCCTAGAGCCCAACGACGGTGTGGTGGAAGCTGCTCGCCTTGCTTTGACTCATGATCTTCCCCTCCATTTCATTGACCGAGATCTGGAGTCCATGCCTCAGATTAACGAAGCATTTCCGGATCCTTATGCTATGCAACGGATTGGCCACACCGCCTACTGCCAGGCGTACGCGGATCAGTCCGCTGAGAGAGAGGCGACCAGGCAGGATTTTTTGCGTGAAGCCAACATGGCTTACCATCTTCAGAGGCTCAGAAAAAAGCACCAGCGTATTCTCTTTGTCTGTGGTATCAGCCATTACCCTCGTATTATGGCTCTACTCTCGAGCACTCAGGCTCAACCTATCGGGCGCCAGCGTCGCGATGGAGTAATCCTCGCCCATCTGCATGAACGTTCCAGCCGGGAAATCATGTCCGAGATACCCTATCTCGCAGCCGCTTTTGAAACACAGCGGCATGAGCTTTTGACCCTCTGGCGGGAACAACCTGACGGTTCTCCTCCCCTGGATCGTCTGAACCAGCATGAAACTCTTTTCCAGGATGCGGCCCGCCAACACCTGCAAAACTCCCAGGAGGAAGTAACACTCCAACAGCTTGCAGTGCTCCGTCGTTTTGCCAGAAACTATGCACTTGTTCAGGGTTTTCTTGCTCCAGATTTCTACCAACTCGTCGTTGCTGCCCGTGGTGCCGTGGATGACAACTACGGTTACGAGATTTGGGATCTGGGAAGCCGATACCCGTGGCAGGAGGAGAATCCCACCCTTCCCACCATTGAGCTTCGCGGTGAGGATCTTTTCTTGAACCAGAAAAAAATCCGTTTTCATCGCCGTTTCAGCACCATGCGTCGCCGTCTTGTGCCGGTTCCTGCTAAAAAAAGGCGATCGCAGGAACAACGTCCCGGAGAATGGCAGCGCCAGTGGCAGGGGCACATGATTTGCTCCTATCCCCCGGAAGATATTGTCATCGAAGGCTGGGGCCACTACATCAAGAAAAAAGCAGGGCAGATCCTGGCCGCTGAGAACAGCAGGACTGTCCCTTTCACCAGTTCTCTTATGGATGGGATTGACTTGCGTGAGACAATTCGCAACTGGCACGAAGGCAAACTCTATGTAAAGGAAAACTGGTCTCTACGGGGAAAGGTGGGTTCAGTGGTGCTCATCTTTGATGAAGACCTGCCTGCCGAAAGTGAGGCGGAGAGATTCCCTTGGCGCGTGACCTGGCTGGGTGAACATGAGCAGGAATCAGACATGGCATTTTATGCCACTCCATCAGGCCAGCACTTCGTCGGACCAGGAATATCGCGCTGTCAGTACGGTGGCTTCATGCTTACCTATCCCCCCATGCGGGTATACGACATTTGGCAGGACTCATTTTTTGACATTGCCAGCACTAAATCGGAACGATTGTTGCTGGCTGCCATCGACTATTGCGAACAAGCCCAGATTGCCTACATTGCCGCCAAGCCCCCCCGGAGCTGGTGCCATACGGTGGCAAGCCGTTACCGCAAGAAAATCATCTATTTACCCATTGGTATGTTCTCACCGGTTTTTCTCAAGAAGATTCGTACCTTTCATGTCCTGGACGGCCATCACGTGCGGGAGGTAGCCGGTGAATATATCTAAGTAAAGCTATCAGCGATCAGCGATCCGCTTTCAGTAGCAGAAATTGGCTTTTACTGATGGTATTTCCTTCGATCTTCTCTTAATTGGTCCCATCGAGAAAATCCTGATCTGGGTCATGAGACACCCACCATGCAGCCAAGACTCCTCGCTGTTCAGGGCTGAAGCTGACCCCTGATAGCTGATCGCTGATAGCTCGGAATTTGCAAACAGCATTATTCTCGGCTAAGATGCTGTATCCCCTAACCTCGAGGCATTGGTATGAGAAGAATTGTCTGCCTGGCTTGTGCCCTGTTCTTTCTCTGGAACTTTCCCTGCGCCGCTGAAAACTATGTGCTCGTGGGTCAGATGGGATCCGAGATCCGTTACGAACTCGTGCAACGGGTAACGCGCAACCCAGGCACTCAAAAGCTGGTCTTGAGTTTCGTAGTGCCACCGACTTTTGAATCTCCTACCTACCGACAGGAAATTCACGGCTTCGATCTCGCTTTTTCCCCCCAGCCCAAGGACAAGAAACGCTCGCAAGATAAGCGGGGAAACCAGATCATTGTCGCCACCTGGGAACCAACTCCTCCTGAAATCACTGCCCGCATCTCATTCAAGGCCCAGAACCAGACGAGGCTCCAGCAATTACAGACGAGGACTCCCTTCCCTCTGGGCAAAGTTCCGTCTGATGTCTCACCCTATCTCTCCCCTACCAAACAGGTACAGTCGGATGATCCTCGCATACGGAAACTGGCCAAGGAACTCACCCAGGGTGTGACCACCCAGTTTGATGCGGTCCAGCACATCCTCACCTGGATAGTGGACAACCTGCGCTATGTTACTCCCCCAGCAAAATATGATGCCATCTACGGCCTGGAAGCGCGCAAAGGAAACTGTCAGAATTTCTCTCACTTGAGTGCAGCTTTGATGCGGGCGGTGTCTATTCCTGTCCGCATTGTAAATGGGGTAACCCTTGACCAGCCCTTCAATGTCTCCAGGAAAAGCGGTGTACTAACTTTTAAAATGGGACAAGGGCGCCACTCCTGGATCGAGGTCTGGTTTACGGACTTGGGTTGGGTGCCTTTCGATCCACAGCAAACCGAGCTTTTCGTTTCCAATCGCTACATCAGAATCGAGATTGGCATCGACAACAATGAGGCCATCAACGATGGCCTTTTGCGCTGGTCGCAGATATCGGGAAGTAAAGGAAAACCCAGGCTGCAGGAGTCCATCAGTGCCGATTTTGACAGCGACCAGGTTAAACTTTCAGGCAGTCGCCAGGAATACGGGCCGAGGAACCTGCTTCTTGTTCCTCCTGTTCAGGCAACTTTTACAGAAATAAAGGTGGAGCCACCGCCGCCGCCACCAGTGATAACCGAACCTGAGCGGCGCAAGCTTCTTTTCCGCGTGCCCTTTCTCTTTGGTAACCTCGAGTTCCCGGAAAACGTTGATTTCGCTTTTCCCCGAGGTCCAGCAAGTACGGTCGGCACTGACAGCTACCAAATGACCCGCAATTTCGTAGTGGAGACCGCAGAGTACGTCACCACCAAACTAATCCAGTATGCTCAGGTTTTCGAGCTCCGCAAGCCTGTTAAGCTGGAAAAAATAGGGCTGGCACTCCATAATTTCGGCGGCGAAGGGCAACTCTGGCTTGAACTCCGGCAGGACAACAACATGAAACCGGGAGAGCAAATAGCCACGAGTGACTTTATAAATCTGAACCAGCTCTCCCTGAAGCCAGGCTACCGTTGGGTGGATTTCGACTTCAGCCGGGAAAAGCCCGAACTCATGCCGGGCAACTACTGGATAGCGTTGGGATTTACCGGTAGCCCTATCGTTAACTGGTTCTACACCTACGGCAAGCCGGTGGGACCCGTTGAGGGCACGCGCTACAAAGGGGTGTACCAGGCTGACTGGAGCAACGCTCTCAGTTATGAGTTCAATTATCGAGTCATTGGTCTCACGGTAGAGTCCAGTAAGCAGTCTGCGCTAAGCGCTCCGGAATGAATAACCAAAAAACACCTTTCTTGCTGCCTGCTGCTTTCTGCCTTCTGCCCACTTGTCCTGAGCTTGCCGAAGGGCTCCCCTCAGCCCAATGCATGGTGTTTAGTCCTTAGTGCCTAGTCACTCTCCGTCCTCAACCTCTTACAACAAATGGCAGCGAAGCGAAACTGGGAACCCGCTTGCGGGACTGAGCGGAGCGGAGCGAGCGCGAATAAATGACCTAATGACAGCGAAGCCACATGACAAATGAGAAATTAAAAAATGGGCAATGAGAAATGACCTGTTCCCGCTCCCCTCTGCCAACTACCAGCTATTTCTCGAAACGAACCCTTGTCCCCTGTTCTGTTACGAGTTACAAGAAACCCTGATACAAGATTAGTAGGTCGGATGGTTTTCGCCTCGGCGAAGTTCATCCGACATTAACCGGAGAAAAGGAGATTGGTCGGATCAACCCCGCTGAAGCGTGGCTATTGCAAGAACGATCCGACCCACAATGATCTTCACAAGGGACTATTATAATGGAAATTCTAGGTCTAGTAGGTTCACCCCGAAAGCTCGGCAATAGCGAATTGATGGTCAAGGAAATCAGCCGGCGCATTCCCGATCCGCACCGGTTAAAGCTTGTCCGTCTGCCTGAGATGGACATCAGACCATGTCGGGCATGTTACACTTGCTTATTTGATGACCACACATGTCCTCAAGCTGATGATTTTCCCACAATCCTCGAGGCCCTCCTGCAAGCCGACGGACTCATCCTGGCCGTCCCGGTCTATCTGCTTGCAGCCAACGCCAGTCTCAAGCAGTTTTTGGATCGCGGTCTCTCTCTATATGGCCACTTTGAGAAGCTCTGGGGGAAACCGGCTGTGGCGGTGGCCATCGCCGGCATCCCCGGCATGGAAGGATACACCAAGCTTTGCCTGGACAGTGCCCTTCGGCTTATGGGTGCCCGACCCCAAGCCAGTGAAGTAGTTTACGGTGCCCTGCCGGGAGAAGTGTTTATGAACCAAAACAACCTCAATACCGCTGAAAAGCTGGCGAAAGCACTTTTCGGCCCACCTCCAGACTGGCAGAGTGAGCCCTGGCGCTGCCAGGCATGCGGCGGCGACACCTTTCGATTTCTTGGATCAGAGCAGGTTCGCTGCATGACATGCAGCAGTCCAGGTATGGTACAGATCGCCGACGGACTAGTCTCCTTTGCAGTAGATCCTAGCGAGGACCACTTTTTCCTTAGCTTAGAGGGCGCCCTGCGACATCTTCGTTGGCTCCAGGGGATGAAAGAGAGGTTTCTTGCCAAAAAAGGAGAGCTGAAGGCAATCTGCTTGGACTATCTCCATGAGGGCGAGTGGCTGGAGCCGAAACATAAAAGAAAATAGAGTCCCTGCTAAACCCTAGCGTTGCACACCCACCCCGGCAGAAAAAAGGCAACGGAACGCTAAAATTTTTGTTGCAATTTTGTGACAATTTCTCTAGCCTCACCTATTAGTGCTTATTAGTCCGCACAGCCCGGGCTTTCGCCACGAGAACACCGTTACTCCCCCGATGGAAAGACAACTTTTGTTTTCCAGGATTGCCTTATCTGGCTGTGCAATTTTTGTCCAACCTCAACACAAAGGCGAAGGTATGACCTGACCCAGTTCAAGCATTAGCGGGTAACTGCAAAAGATGAAATCACTTGGCAAACATTTGATCATCGAGTTGTTTCAGTGCGACAGCACCCTCCTGAACGACGTCAAAACCCTTGAACACCACCTGCTGGCAGCGGTCCAACTTTCCGGGGCCACTGTTATCCAACCATTCTTCCACCAATTTTCTCCCCATGGCATCACCGGGGTTGTGGTAGTCGCCGAGTCACATTTCGCTTTGCACACCTGGCCGGAATATGGCTACTGTGCGGTGGATATCTTCACCTGTGGCGATACTGTCAATGGCCACGTGGCGCTCGACTATCTGAAAGAGAACCTTGGAGCCGCCAATGCTTCTGTCATGGAGATAAAACGTGGTGTCCTGGATCTCCCCCAGTCTGAAATAAGACACAAACCCGACCAGGATGCGGCATGACTGACCCCATTTGGTTTACCGAGGATGGCGCACCAAACGTCGTCGTCCTCTATCGCTGCCTGCGCTCCGTCTATTCCGGCCGTTCACCCTATGCCAAAATCGACATTGTGGATACCGCGGAATACGGGCGCATGTTATTTTTGGACGGCATAGCCCAATCAGCCGACCAGGACGAGTTTATTTACCACGAAAGCCTCGTCCACCCAGCCATGCTTAGCCATCCGAATCCAAGGAGTGTTTGCATTGTTGGCGGCGCTGAAGGAGCAACCATCCGGGAGGTTGCTAAGTATCAAGATGTCAATCGGATTGTGATGGTTGACATTGACGAGGAACTGGTGAATGTCTGCCGGCAACATCTAAGCTCCTGGAGCAAAGGAGCATATGAAGATCCGCGCCTGGAACTCCACATTGGCGACGGTCGGAAATTCCTTGAACAGACAAAAGAGATTTTTGATGTGATTATTGTGGATCTTAATGATCCCACCGAAGATAGCCCGGCAGTGTTTCTTTTCACCCGTGAGTTCTATCAACTGGTTAACCGCTGCCTTAGCCGGGACGGGGTAGGTTGTTTCCAGGGGACGGATCTGCAGACAACGCGACTCACACTCCATGCGAGAATGTATAACACCATCTCATCTGCATTTAAGTTCGTCGTGTCCTATCCCTACATGATGCCCTCCTTTCATGCAATGCACAGCTTCATTCTGGCTTCCAAAGAACTTGATCCGCGGACCCTAGATCTGGGAGAAAGGTTGCAGAACCGAGACCTGAAACTCCGGTACCTTTCCCCTTCTTTCCTCCAAGGCCTCTTCCACATACCTGGTTACGTGGAGGAGGCCTATAAAAAGCATCCGGAGCTCATTACTGACGCCCGGCCCACCCCCTATGAAACCTAAAAGACAATATTTTGAACCGCAGAATATCGAACAAAAAATTTCGAATACCGAAGTGATCATTCTGCATTTCTCAGATTCTGTGTTCTAGGCTCCTTCGACATTCATTATTCCTTGTTCGATATTGTCCTACGGACTCCCCACCCTGCGGGCGGGTCCCCAGTTTCGATATTCTTTCATGGTTAAAGTCCACTCTGCATCACTTGTCTGGAAGATCACCACTGCCGCTGGCAGCACGCTCCATCAGAAAAGCGTCCTCGTCATCGTGGTAATAGCCGTCTATTCTTGCCTTAATGCGAAAACCAAGATTCAGGTAAAACCT
>Ga0210119_1000097_pt1 | contig 19752 bp, 16 predicted proteins | sample China_Bullhead_C_2_FD_184859 | JGI IMG/M metagenome (GOLD analysis project Ga0210119, IMG submission 184859) | Wetland microbial communities from San Francisco Bay, California, USA, that impact long-term carbon sequestration -... | ecosystem: Environmental > Aquatic > Marine > Wetlands ... | reverse complement strand
TGCAGCGGTTGTTTAGAAAAACTCCCCGACACCTGAAATAAATAGGAAAAAAATTAAAGAGCTCGAATCAAGAACTTATACCTGGGAGAAAAAAATGGTTGCCCCTTTTTATATAACCACGCCGATATATTATGTGAATGCCAGGCCCCATCTTGGGCACGCTTATACAACGATTGTGGCCGATGTTGCCTGTAGATTTCATTCCATGCTCCAGGTACAGAGTTTTCTTCTAACAGGTACCGATGAACATGGCGATAAGGTCGTTCGTGCTGCCAAGAAAGAGAATTTAAGCCCCAGGACCTACGTTGACAAAATAAGCGGGCTTTTCAGAGATCTTTGGCCCGAACTTAATATCAAATACAGTCATTTCATCCGTACGACGGATGCTTCCCATATGGTGTTGGTCAAACAGATCATGCAACAGATCTATGATTCGGGGGATATCTATTTCAGTGAATACCAGGGGTTTTATTGTTTTGGGTGTGAGCGCTTTTATACAGATCGAGAGTTGGTTGACGGCAAGTGCCCTGATCACGAAACGACGCCTGAACTCATAAAAGAATCCAACTACTTTTTCAAGATGAGTCGTTATCAAGACTGGCTGATTGAGCATATTCATAACAATCCTGATTTCATAAGCCCGGAACGTTATAGAAATGAAGTTCTATCCTTCCTCAAAGAGCCGCTTGAGGACCTTTGCATATCAAGACCTAAAACGCGCCTTAAGTGGGGGATTACACTGCCCTTTGATAAAGAATATGTCACCTATGTTTGGTTTGACGCGCTTTTAAACTACGTTTCAGCCTTAGGGTATCCGGATGGAGATCTCTTTAAAACTTTCTGGCCGAATGCCCGGCACATTATCGCCAAGGATATATTAAAACCCCATGGCATTTACTGGCCGATCATGCTCAAGGCGGCAGAAATTCCTGTATACAAGCATTTGCATGTCCATGGGTACTGGAATATCGATCAAAGCAAAATGTCCAAAAGCATCGGGAATGTAGTAGAGCCGCTTCAACTTAAAAATGTTTACGGTCTCGATGCGTTTCGATTTTTTCTGATGCGAGATATGACCTTCGGGCTCGATTCCAATTTCAGTGAAGAAGCACTGATACAACGAATTAATTCTGATCTTGCGAATGATCTTGGAAATCTATTCAGTAGAGTTCTTGCAATGGTCCACAAATATTTTTCCGGGGTCGTTCCTGGAATTGATATAAAAGTGGAAAGAGAATTAGATCTCGGTTTGGAATCAGAGGCATTAGAAACCATTGCCAAATTCGAAAAATATATGAAAAGATTCGCCTTTAACAAAGCGATCGTGGCAATTTGGGAATTTATCAGCCATATGAACAAATATATTGACCTTACGACCCCTTGGGTGCTTGCGAAGAAAAAATCCAGCCGTAAACAGCTTGAAGTCGTCATTTATAACCTTCTTGAATCACTCAGGATCATATCCGGCCTCATCTATCCAATAATGCCGGAAACTGCGGAAGCCATGCAGAAACATCTCGGTATTGATTCGAAGAAGCAGTCTTTTAGTATTGATGTCCTTAAAAGGTGGAAAACCCTGATGCCCGGAACGAGAGTTCCGAAATCGATCACGCTTTTCCCAAGGATCGATCTTAAAAAAAAGCCTATGGCATTACCCGGGAAGAAGGATACAAGAGGTATGGCGCTTGACATTAAACCCGAGATAACTCTCGAAGAGCTTAATAAAATAGATCTTAGGGTCGCTACCGTCATTCATGCCGAGGCGCTCCCTCGGGCAAAAAAATTGTTAAAGCTTGAAGTTGACATGGGGGAAAGACGGACCATCGTGGCCGGTATATCGGAGACCTATTCTCCGGAGGATTTAGAGGGGAAGCAGGTTGTTGTGGTTGCGAACCTGAAACCGGCCAAGTTGATGGGGATCCTTTCTAACGGTATGTTGTTGGCTGCTGTTGAAAAAGATAGCTGCGCAGTCGCAACTCTGGACAAAAAAGTGAAACCAGGTACGTCTCTTAGCTAAAGATATCGTGATCCGCCAAGATAATACGATGCCCCAAAGACTTAAAACTGATACGACGAAAAGTGAGAGGCCGAACTGGCGGGAATATCAAGACGGCCTAAAATGGTCTGCAGCAAAAAAAAGATTCGTAAATGGTTTCCTTAAGTGTTCTGTTTTGGGTCTCCTTTTGTTTGTTGTGGTTTACGGTGTAACCAGCGGTATTGGCGGGAAATCATTTTCCCATTTAGCAACGGATTATATTTCACCATCCAATGGTGGTCATTCATTCGACAAAAAGAAAGTCCAAACGTTGCTGAATCATGTATCCTTTGTAAACCTAAAGAACAAAAGTTTCGATTTTGTTTTAAACGATCATAAATTTAGGGTAGAGACCAGTCTTAACATTGGACTGCAGAATTATCTTCTATCAAAGCTTAACACGTCTACCGCTCGATACATTGGAATTGTGGCCATGGAACCGGCTACCGGCAAGATTTTATCCATGGTGAGTTTTAATAAAACCGATCCGTCCAATAACCCATGCCTTGATAACAGGTTCCCAGCAGCGAGTATCTTTAAGATTGTTACTGCATCTGCGGCGATTGAAAAATATGGTTTTAGTTCAAACCATGTGTTTAGTTACAACGGCATGAAACACACTTTATATAAGTCTCAGCTCAAAGAGAGAAAAAACCGGTACACCAATCGGGTCTCATTTAAGGACGCTTTTGCCCAGTCGGTGAATCCGGTGTTTGGGAAAATCGGCTCCCTTTATCTTGGTAAAGAAACGATTGAAGAATATGCGAAAGCATTTGGCTTCAACAAAAACATTGATTTTGAAATTATTGTTGATCCCAGTTGTGTCGCTTTGTCTTATGAGCCCTATCAGTGGGCCGAAATCGCCTGTGGATTTAACAATAAAACAAAAATGTCTCCCATTCACGGGGCAATGATGGCTTCGGCAATCATCAATCAGGGGCAACTGTTGGAACCCACCATCGTTGATCGGATTGTGAATGAAAAGGGACGCATCATTTACAACGGAAAATTGGTTCCGATGAGCCAGGCGATGGCTCCAAATGCTTCCCAGGCGCTGAACCGCCTGATGGCAACTACCATAAAAAGCGGTACGGGCAGAAAAGCTTTCCGACGGCACCGGAGAGATAAAATTCTTTCAAGGCTTAATATCGGCGGTAAAACCGGCTCCATTGACAATAAAACCCACGATGTACGGTACGACTGGTTTGTGGGTTTTGCCGAAGAAAAGAAAGGGGAGGGGAAAATCGCCTTGTCCGTTATTGTGGCCCACGAAAAATACATCGGGCTTCGCGCAAGTTATTACGCACGTATTGCGATGAAGAAGTACTTTAAGGATGCTTTTGCCAAAAATCAAAACCTTTCGGATAAAGGGGGATGAGTTATATTTTTTAATCGACAATTCAACAAGGAGATTTATCATGCCGGGCTTTGAAATATTTGGCGACGAAGAACGCAAAGAAGTTCAAGATGTTCTTGATACGGGTGTGTTGTTCCGTTATGGTTTCGACGGCGTCCGAAAAGGGCACTGGAAGGCAAAAACATTTGAATCTGAACTGGCAAAACGAATAGGTTCAGAGTATTGCCATCTCAGTTCCAGTGGTACGGCAGCGCTTTGTATTGCATTCGCGGCATGCGGAATCGGTGCAGGAGACGAAGTCGTTGTGCCACCGTTTACATTTATCGCAACCATTGAAGCGATTTTAGACGCCGGTGCAGTCCCTGTTTTTTCTGAGATTGATGAAACACTTTGTCTGGACCCTAAATCCATTGAATCCGTTATCACCTCCCGGACAAAGGCTGTATTGCCGGTCCATATGTGCGGGGCCATGGCACATATTGAAGAGATACGAAGTTTTTGCGATCAAAAGGGGCTTGTATTGATAGAAGACGCCTGCCAGTCTCTGGGCGCTACGTTTAACGGAAAATCGCTGGGTACATTTGGCCAAATGGGTTGCTTTTCATTTGATCCTGTCAAAACGATCACATGTGGTGAGGGCGGTGCCGTTGTCACTGATGATAAAGAACTTTATACCCTTGCAGATGCATATGCTGATCACGGACATGACCACATCGGCAATGACCGAGGTCTCGAAGGTCATCCAATTTTGGGAACAAATTTCCGTATCAGTGAGCTGAATGCAGCTGTTGGAGTGGCTCAGCTTAAAAAGCTTGATTTCATTCTGGAAAAACAGAGGTTGCATAAAAAAGTCATCAAGGATGCCCTGGCGCAGTTTCCTGAAATCAGTTTTAGAGATATCCCCGATCCGAAAGGAGACTCTGCGACATTTCTCTCTTTCTTCCTGCCGGATGAATCTCAAGCCCGAGAGGCGGCAGCGTCTCTGGGTAACGCAGGTGTTGATTCTTGCTTTTACTGGTATGACAATAACTGGCATTACATTCGACAGTGGGATCATTTCAAAAAGCTCAAGTCTCCCGCCAGGCTGCCGATTACTCTAATTAAAGAGCTTCCGGAATATGAGAAAATAAAGTTTCCCAAGTCGGACAGTATTATGGCCAGGACTATATCCATGCTGATAAAATTGTCTTGGACAGAGGAGGAGCTGGCCCAGCGGATAGAAAAAATAACAGGTGTATTTAAAAAGATAGGAAATAGAAAATAGGAAAGAGGAAATAGGTGATAAGTAATAGGTAATAGGTTATAGAAAAGAGGAAAGAGCAAATGGGTAATGGATGTTGGGTTATATTTCGAACAATTACATTTTAAACATTTGTCCATAACCCATTACCGATCACCTCTAACCCATAACCCGGGGGTCTTACTATGTTTCGAAATTTCAAAATGGTTTCTTATGTTGTTTTTGGCCGGGGTTGTTTTAACCAGCTGGACGGTATTCTTGCCAAAAGACGTCAATCAAACGATTCCTATATGGTTTATATGGTAGACGATGTTTTTCAAGATAGCCGTTTAAAAAACAGAGTGCCGGTAACAAAAGAGGATAAACTCATATGGATCAATGTTGATGATGAACCCAAGACAACATATGTTGATGCGTTGACACAAAAGATAAAAAATTTTTCTCATCGATTACCGGACGGGATTATCGGAATCGGTGGCGGAAGTGTTATGGATGTTGCAAAAGCGGTGTCTTTGATGCTCACAAATTCCGGCTCTTCTGCAGATTATCAGGGCTGGGATCTTATAAAGAAAGAAGCGATATACCACGTAGGTATTCCTACCTTATCCGGAACCGGGGCGGAAGTGTCCCGTACAACCGTACTTTCAGGCCCTGAAAAGAAACTCGGGATCAATTCCGACTTCACGGTATTCGATCAAATCCTTCTCGACCCTGAATTGATTGCAGGGGCGCCTATAGATCAACGCTTTTATACAGGAATGGACTGTTATATACACTGTGTTGAATCTCTAAACGGTACCTACCTCAATGCATTCAGCAAAGCGTATGGTGAAAAGGCCCTTGAACTCTGCAGGGAGGTTTTTTTGGGGGATGGTCCGGACAGTGACGACAAGTTGATGATGGCTTCATATTGTGGCGGTATGAGCATTGCCTACTCACAGGTGGGGATATGCCATGCCCTTTCATACGGACTTGGCTTTGTATTGGGAATTCATCACGGGATCGGCAACTGCATTGTTTTTGACTACCTGGAAGACTATTACTCCCAAGGGGTTCGCGAGTTTCGCGAAATGATGGAAAAACATGATATTCATCTTCCCCGGAACCTGGTGGCAAATATTGAAAGTGATAAGCTGGAAAAAATGGTTGATGTTGCCCTTGTTTTAGAACCTCTTTGGGAAAATGCCCTGGGCGCCGACTGGAAACAGATAATGACACGGGACAAAATCAAAGAGTTGTATCAAAAAATGTAATGATAACAAAATGTTCTCGGCTTTATTTTATTCACAACGAGTGTCTTTGGAGATTCTAATGGAATTCGTAACAAAAATATATTTTAAATCAAAATGGTTATGCCGCCGAATCCTGGATGGTCTTCTTTCCGATGTCTATTTCGGAAAACACATGTCCGGCGTGCCGAATCATTCCATTGTATTTTTTCCGTGCCATGATCACATCCTGTGTTGTGGAATAACGGGTATTGTTTCATTTAAGAATAAAAAAGAGTCGGATGATCATGCGGATCTCGTTGTTTTGAACGGCATGCTTGAGAAACTTGAAGTCCATCAGTTCGAAAACTGTAAACAGAATAATTTGTGTTTTAAAGACCATTATCTGGGCGGCAAGGGACATGTCGATTCTCTTTTGCAGGCTGTTCGCACGTTAAAACGTAATGGCGCTTTTTACGATTTTTTTACAGATGATAAGAGCCAAAATGAACTTGCAGGTTTTGCCCGCCGGCTTTCAGGGGTCGTCGATTCAGAATCGAAATACTTGGTTGATCATATGGGGTATCTCGATTCTGAAGAAGTGGATATTCTGATCCACCGCATCGACAATTTAAAAGATATTGCCTGGTGTCTTGCTTCTGAGATGATCGGTAATATTAAAAAGATTAAAAAGTTGCTGGGCCCCGGAAACGAGGATCCCAACATCACCGTCGTCAGTATCTTCAAGCAGATCAACTCTGTATTGAACAGTATTGACCGACTTGAAGTTCGAGGCCGTGATTCGGCAGGGATTTCCATGATGTTTATTCTCGATGGCAGTGAATATGACCGTTTTAAAAAAGCCTTGGGAAAAATGAATCTTGCGGAACGATTAGCAGAGCGAATGGCTCAGAACGTTCTTGTTAACTCGGGTATAAACATCAATCAGACAACGGATGAAAATAATCAAAGACGTGTTTCCCTTGCCCTGACGTATAAAGTCGCCGCAGAAGTGGGGCGTCTGGGAGATAATATTCGTTTTATACGAAAGCAAATTAAAAACGACAAGATTTTGCAGAGACTGGTTTCGTTTTCCCATAAACACTTTACGATTTCCGCCCATACCCGATGGGCCTCTGTGGGTGCCATCAGTGAACCGAACTGTCACCCCGTCGACAATAAACTTTCGGGGGATAGTATTCAACAAAGCGGCATCATCCATGTGTGCCTGAACGGGGATATCGATAATTATCTTGAATTGAAAAAAGAATATGAAAGAAATGATCGTTTTATACACCAGGATATTACCACCGATACCAAGATTATTCCGCTTCAAGTGGGAAAGTATATTCAAAAGGGTTTTGATGTAGAGGAAGCTTTTCGTCTGGCTGTGAATGATTTCGAGGGGTCGCATGCCATATCCATGCATACCGACCTGGATCCCGGCAGGCTTTTCCTGGCTCAGAAAGGGAGCGGGCAGGCCATTTTTGTCGGTATTTCAGAGAGTCACTATGTTCCTTCTTCCGAGGTTTACGGTCTGGTTGAAGAAACGCCCTTTTTTGTCAAGATGGACGGGGAAAAAGAGGTACAAGGAAAAAACGGTTTAACCCAGGGCCAGATTTTTATCTTAGACCAAAAATCCCCCGGAGGAATAGATGGTATTACAGCCATGTATTATGACCGAACGCCGGTTACCCTCAATGAAAAGGACATAAAGCATACCGAAATTACGTCCAGAGACATCGACCGCCAGGATTTTCCCCATTATTTTTTAAAGGAGATTTCAGAAGCGCCGATTTCAGTGGAAAAAACCCTTCAGAACCGCTGGAAAATCATACATGATGATATGAATCGATATACGATAACCCTGGATGAAACCATGTTTCCGGAAGCACTGCAACAGGCGCTTCTTGATAAAAAGATACGACGCATCTTTTTTGTCGGCCAGGGAACTGCCGGTGTGGCTGCACTGGCATGTGCAGACATTCTGGATTACTATATGGATGATTCATCCTTTTATATCAGTGCACTGAAAGCATCGGAGCTCAGCGGATTTAAACTGAGTGAGAAAGAGAAAACAAATACGATGGCAGACGCCCTTGTCATTGCCATAAGCCAGTCCGGAACAACAACAGATACCAATCGCGCCATTGAAATGGTAAAAGAACGGGGCGCCTATACCCTGGCCATCGTTAACCGAAGGGATTCCGATATCACCTTCAAGGTTGACGGCGTTATCTACACCAGCAGCGGTCGCGATATCGAGATGTCGGTGGCTTCCACAAAGGCATTCTATTCACAAGTTGTTGCCGGAGCGATCTTGGGGCTTAAAATTGCCGGGCTTAAGAAGCGAAGACAGAATGACTTTATTTCAACGGAAATAAAACAGCTTCTCAAGCTGCCGGATCACATGAGAACGATTCTATCCATGCGAAACCAGATCGGAAACTCTGCCAAAAGGCTTGCCACAACCAAGACATATTGGGCTGCAGTGGGCAGCGGACCCAACAAGGCGGCGGCGGATGAAATCCGGATCAAACTGAGCGAACTGTGCTATAAAACGATTTCCTCTGATTATATTGAAGATAAAAAGCATATCGATCTTTCTTCAGAACCCCTGATTATTGTTTGTGCCGCAGGCACAAGGGGAACCGTTATCGGCGATATCATAAAGGATACCGCAATTTTTCAGGCCCACAAAGCGGCGCCGGTGGTCATTGCCGATGAAGGTGAAAACAGGTTTGAACCTTATGCTGAGGATGTTTTTTATGTCCCATTGATCAGTGAACATTTTTCGCCCATTTTAAACACGCTGGTGGGCCATATCTGGGGCTACTATGCAGCCGTGGCCATTGATGAGGCTTCACGGTTCCTTTACGCCTTCAATAAAGATGTTCGAGATATCGTGGATGATTATTCAAGAAAAAATATGGACGTTTATGAACTTGTTTTGGGAAAACCTTTTCGGGAAAAAATCGCTCTATTTTATAAAGAATTCAGAAAAAGAAAAGCTGCCAACGGTTTTCCTACGGCCATGGGACTTGAGATGGCGGCAGATCTAACGCTTTTGCTTAAATATTTGTCGGGCCGGCTACCGATATCTGATTTTGAAATCGATTTCGGGAAAAAGGGTACGGCTTTGAACATGTTGAACAAACTGTTTGAATGTCTGGGAGAATCGATTAACTGTATGTCTCGTCCTGTGGATGCCATCCGACACCAGGCCAAGACGGTCACTGTGGGGACTAGCCGTATCAGCGCAAAGCTGGAAGGTATACTGTTCGATACATTGGTTGAATACAACATTAGCACTCCCCAGCTTATTAACAGGAATATTATTGTACTTAAAAATTTACAGGAAATCGTTGCCGATATTCAAGGGGCTATCCTGTATAGAATCGTCGGTTTGAATGTTCTCGGTGAACCGGCAGAAGAGACAACCATTGAAATCATTAGAAAAGAGGGTGTGTTAAAACCGATTCCGTCCCGAGTCGAAACTGACAATTTGCTCAAAGGGACCAAGAGAATTATTGTTCGGGAAGGGAATGTCTATATCGGTATCGGCCGAAAAGATGACCGTAGCATTATCGTTATCCCGATTATATCTACATCTCCTGATATGCCGAATATCATCGAAAATATTTTGCTATTGAATATATCGTTCAAAGAAAATGTGCCGCTTGCCGTTAAAATAAAGGCTCTTGGCGGTAAATATGAACGGATTAAAAATATTGTCCAGGAAAGCAGTGTGAAGTGGGATGATCAGCATCTTGAACTTGTTGAGATGAAGGCACTTTTTGGGATATCAGCAGAAAAAGTTGGTGATTTTATCGTATCTTGTATTTCATAGTTTGCAGGGTATTTTCCGGTTTAATCTGATGGTTTTCAGGTCGATCCGCGTATCATAGACCAGAATTTCGACACCCTGTTTTAAAACCTGTCTCAGTTCCCTTCCGTAAGCAGGATCGATATGATCGGCGGGTTGAAAAACTTTTGCGTCCATTCGTTGTATGACATAAAATATCACACAGCGAAACCCTTTGGAAACAAGGGCGGAAAGTTCCAACAGGTGCTTGAGCCCTCTTGATGTTACCGCGTCGGGAAAACATGCAACCCCTCCTTTTACCAGAGTACAGTTTTTAATTTCTACATAGCATCGTTTTCCATCTTCACTGCTTAAAAGAATATCGAGCCGGGTATTATCGGAGGTTTTAACCTCTCGTACAATGTTGTCGTATCCGTTAAGATCTGATACCAAACCAGCCTTAATGGATTCTGCGACCAGCCGGTTAGGGATCAACGTGTTGATACCGACGATCGACGTGGGCATTTCAATGAGTTCCCATGTGTATTTTAGTTTTCGTTTGGGATTATCATGAAACGACAGATGAACCGGCCGGCCGGGCTCACAACATTCCCGCATGCTGCCCGAATTGGGGCAGTGGGCGGTGACCACTTCACCATCTGCTAATTTTACGTCTGCCATGAAGCGCTTGTATCGTTTAACAAGGGTTCCCGGTATAAGTTCTGGCCAGGCCAAATCTCTTGATGATGTTGAACTTTTATTTTTATTCATGGAAGACCACCTGTTATTATTTATCGCTACAGATCGGTGAATATTGAAAAAATAATCGCCCAAATTTCCGTTTTCATGGGGTGTGTCCAATTTAGGTTAAACATACCCTATTGCATTGTTCAAGCGTATAAGTGGATGTTGTTAAAAATGTGTCTCAAATCGTTATAAATATTGTTGAAAAGATCTTTGTTCTCTGTTAAATTGCTTGTTTTAGTAATTTCTTATTAAAGTTGCAAAACGTTAGCTTTTATAAAATATTACCGTTAACTTAACAATCATAAATATACAGGAGAGGGGAAATGCCGGATAAAAAAGATTTTGTTATCAAAGACAAGAGGATATTTGCAGAAGGGGATGAGGAAAAACCGATCAAAGAAGACAAGGAAAAGCCCTTGGATGAAGCAACAGCTGAAGAATCTGAAAGTGAGGCGGCTCAAGATCAAGAAGAAACAGACTATCAACTTCCTGAAATAAACTTTGCGACCTTTATTTTTTCTTTAAATCATTCCGTGCTGGTGCACCTGGGCGTCATGGATGACCCGTCCACCGGGAAAAAGGCAAGAAACCTACCAATTGCCAAACAGACCATAGATATTCTGGGCATGCTTGAAGAAAAAACTCAAGGAAATTTAACAGAAGATGAAGCGAAAATGCTTAAAAGCATTCTCTATGATCTGCGGATGATTTATATTAAAGAAAAGGGTTAACCCGATATTTCATGAAAATTTTTACCCTACGGGCGTGTCCGAGACGCCCATTTCCCCGCTATTTGCGGGATCTGCGAGCCGCGTTGTTATCAAGGGCTTGCAGTAGCCAACTGCGGTTGCGCCCTTGAATGCTTTGCAAATGAACGCCTCGCACACGTGTAATATCCGGGTTAACACCCATAGCGTATGAAAATATTTTCTCCCGCCAAAATAAACCTTTTTTTGCAAATTTTAGGAAAAAGGTCAGACGGCTATCATGATCTGATTACCCTGATGTGCTGTATCGGACTTTACGATACGGTTTCACTAACCTTCGGTGTTAAGGATATCGCTGTCTCATGTCATCATCCTGTTGTTCCGGAAGATGACACAAACCTTGCCTTTGTTGCAGCACATCAATTTTTAAAAACACTCAACAAAAATGAAGGCGTAAAAATTTTCATTCAGAAACAGATACCGGTTGCCGCAGGCCTTGGCGGAGGAAGCAGTAATGCCGCCGCTGTTTTATTAGGGTTAAACCGCTATTACGGTTATCCGTTTTCCACAGAAGAGCTCATGTCCATGGGGCTTTCCATAGGCGCCGATGTCCCCTTTTTTATTTTCCAAAGACCGGCAATCGCTTCAGGTATCGGTGAGAAACTGGAGGCCTACCAAAATCTTAAAAACCTCAAGATATTATTGGTTTTCCCTGGATTCAGTGTTTCAACAGCCGATGTTTATAAAAAACTGAATTTGGGATTGACAAAGTGTGAAAAAAAACTTAAAAGTTTCCTTTTAAATAAGCAACGTTTCGATCCAAGATGCCATTTATGCAATGATCTTGAAGCTGTTACAGCATCAGAGTATCCTGTTATAAAAACTATTAAAGAAGCGCTTTTAAGCCACGGAGCACTGGGAGCTTTAATGACAGGAAGCGGACCGACCATATTCGGCCTTTTTTCTGATTCAAATGCAGCCTCAGAAGCGAGTCATGCGCTTTTTCGTACCTATAAATGGAAAATGCATCTTGCGGATATGATAACACAGGGTACAGGATACTATATTTAGTATTCAGGCTTTAAGGGTCAGGGAGTTAAGATACTGGATGCAGGTATTATGCATCATTATGTGTCCTGCATCTTTCTTTCTGGGGCGTCGTCAAGCGGTAAGACACAGGACTTTGGTTCCTGCATTCGGAGGTTCGAATCCTCCCGCCCCAGCCACATTTTGTTCGTTTGAAAATTGTCCACATTTTAATAATAGGTTTCGTTTTACGGAACATGTAGCGCGTCAGGAATACTGAAAGGCAACTTAATGGATGATTTTGTAATATTTTCTGGAAATTCAAATCCGGAACTCGCCCAAAAAATATGTGATTATCTCGATGTTCCTCTTGGCGGAGAGAAGGTTAAAAGGTTCAGTGACGGAGAGATTCAGATCGAAATCGATGAAAATGTGAGGTCTAGGGATGTTTTTGTCATCCAGTCTACCTGTTGTCCCGTGAACGAAAACCTGGTTGAGTTGCTGCTGATGATCGATGCGCTTAAACGGGCTTCGGCGGCCAGCATCACAGCGGTTATTCCTTATTACGGCTATGCCCGCCAGGACAAGAAGGTCGCCCCGCGTGTTCCCATCAGCGCAAAACTGGTGGCGGATATGCTGACGGTCGCCGGTGCTACCCGGATAATTACAATGGATCTTCATGCCGGGCAAATTCAGGGCTTTTTTGACATCCCGGTGGACAATCTCTTTGCCGCCGCAATTCTTGTCGATTATATCAGGGGAAAATTTAATAAAGATCTTGTCATCGTTTCTCCGGATGCAGGGGGTGTTGAAAGGGCCAGAGCCTTTGCAAAACGCCTTAACGCCGGTCTTGCCATCATTGATAAACGTCGGGAAGCGCCCAATAAGGCCAAGGCAATGGCCGTTATCGGCGATGTTACCGGAAAGACTGTGGTTATTCTTGACGATATGGTCGATACCGCCGGTACGTTGATTGAAGCCGCAGAAGCGATTTTAAGAAATGGTGCCAAGGAGGTCCATGCCTCTTGTGCACATCCGGTTTTGTCAGGTCCGTCCATTCAAAGGATTGAGGCTTCACCGCTAAAAACGTTGGTTGTTACAGACACTATTCCGTTGAGACAAAATGCCAAAACCTGTAATAAAATAAAGGTGCTTACCATTTCCGAGCTGATTGGCGAAGCGATTATCCGCAGTTTTAGAGGTGATTCGGTGACGTCTCTCTTTGTATAAAGTTTTTTTAAGGAGGATGATATATTTTGAATTTAATAGAGATTAAAACAAAAATAAGAACCAAAACCGGCAATGGTCCTGCTCGAAGGCTAAGAATGTCAGGACAGATTCCTGCCGTGCTTTACGGCCCGAAAACAGAAACTGTTCTGCTTTCTGTGAACAAAAGCGATCTCGAACTGCTTTTTAAGAAAGGCGGAATAGGCCAGGTTGTTTTGAACCTTGTCATTCAAAAGAACGGCGAAACAACGACCAGACCTGCAATGATAAAGGAGCTTCAGACCCACCCGGTTTCCCGAAATTTCATACATATCGACTTCTATGAAATCAAAATGGATCAAAAGATCACCGCTAAAATTCCTGTTGTAACAACAGGAATTGCAAAAGGTATAGAGCTTGGCGGTGTCCTTCAGATCATAAGGCGTGAACTCGAAGTGGAATGTCTACCCTTAGAAGTGCCGGAGTCCATAGAGATTGATATTAGCGATCTTGATGTCGGAGATTCCATCCATGTGGGGAAAATCCGCCTTGAAAGTGAACTTGAGTTTCTAGAAGATGATAATTATACGGTGGTAACCGTACTCACTCCGAAGCTTGAAGAAGAAGAACCGGAAGAGGAAGAGGAGGTCGAAGGGGAAGAAGCTGAAAAAGAAGATGGAGAAACACCTGAAGCTGGTGACGAAGAATAGTTTTTACAGGTATTATTTATGCCGCAAAGACGATTACGCTTGGTGGTTGGACTGGGGAATCCAGGCGAGACCTATTCCAAAACACGTCACAATGTCGGCTTTATGGTTGTGGATAAAGTTTCGGATGCTTTTTCTATTGCCCTTGAAAAACAAAAGTTTGACACCCGATTCGGCATCGGATCGGTAAATGATGTTAAAGTTATACTTACAAAACCCATGGCCTATATGAACAGAAGCGGGCCACAGGTTCAGGACATTGTAAGATATTTTAGGATATTATGCAAGGATATGCTGGTTGTTCATGACGACATAGATCTTGCGTTTGGAAGATTGAAAATAAAAGAGAAAGGAGGGGATGGGGGACACAAAGGTGTAAGATCAATTATAGATGCCTTTGGCGGAGGTGATTTTGTTCGTCTTCGTATTGGCGTCGGGCGACCTGAGGCCGGTGGAAATGCTGCTGATTATGTTTTGGGCAAATTTGCTTCAGAAGAAAAAAAGGTTTTAAGCCAGATCATTACCGCGGCCCGGGATGCTGTTGTTACTATCCTTTGTAAAGGTACAAAGGAAGGGATGAACAGATTCAATAATAGACGAATTGTAAATTTAAGCTAAATATTTCAGATGGAGGGAAAATGGAATCTGTATTAAACAATTTACCGTTGTTTTGCACGCTGGTCGGCGTTGTGGGAGTGCTTTTTGCGATTATGCTGGCCGGAGTTGTCAAAAAAGCGCCTGCCGGAAATGAAAGGATGCAGGAAATTGCCGGTGCAATCAAAGAAGGCGCAATTGCATATCTGAACCGCCAGCTCAAAAGTATGGGTATTGCCGGCGTCATTATTTTTATTATTATCTTTATCACTCTAGGGGCAAAAACCGCCATTGGATTTCTGATCGGCGCAACGGCATCATTTATCGCAGGGTATATCGGTATGCGGGTGTCGGTAATCGCCAATGTCAGAACAGCAGAGGCTGCAAGAAAAGGGCTTGGGGCCGGACTTTCTATGGCCTTTAAAGGCGGTGCTGTTACCGGTATGATAGTGGCCGGCCTGGCACTGACAGCCGTAGCCGGATACTATACCGCAACCCATGACATTATTGCCCTGGTCGCCCTTGGTTTTGGCGGCAGCCTGATTTCGATTTTTGCACGGCTGGGCGGCGGCATCTTCACAAAGGGCGCCGATGTCGGCGCAGACCTGGTCGGAAAGGTTGAGGCCGGTATCCCTGAAGACGACCCCAGAAACCCGGCTACGATTGCCGATAATGTGGGAGACAATGTGGGTGACTGCGCCGGTATGGCCGCAGACCTTTTTGAGACCTATGCAGTTACGGCGGTTGCCGCCATGCTGATCGGTCATCTTCTTTTTCCGAAAAACCCCATGGCCGTAGAATTCCCGCTGGTGCTCGGTGCTATCTCAATCGTCGCTTCCATGATCGCTGTTTTCTTCGTGAGACTCGGAAAAGGCGGATATATCATGGGTGCATTGTACAAGGGGATGTTCGGCGCTGCCATCATAGCGGCTGTCGCGTTCTTTTATGCCTCCAAAAAATTCATGGGCGGCTTGGGCGATATTTCCGCCATGAATATTTACTATTGCACACTTATCGGGCTTATTCTTACCGTTGTCATTGTTATCATAACCGAATACTATACAGGTATTTATTCTCCGGTTAAACAGATTGCAGAGGCGTCTACCACCGGCCACGGCACAAATATCATTGCTGGTCTTGGGGTGAGCATGCAGGCCACGGCTGCTCCGGTTCTTGCCATCTGCCTGGCGATTTATCTGTCGTTTCAATTTGCCGGCCTATACGGAATTGCCATGGCTGCCATGTCCATGCTTTCCATGACCGGAATGGTGATTGCCATTGATGCTTACGGGCCGATTACCGACAATGCCGGTGGAATTGCCGAGATGGCGGAAATGGATGAGAGCGTTCGGGCCGTGACCGATCCGCTGGATGCCGTGGGAAATACCACCAAGGCAGTGACCAAAGGGTATGCCATCGGTTCTGCCGGTCTGGCGGCTCTGGTTCTGTTTGCATGCTATGTACAGGAATTTTCCCTGCACGCCAAAGAGGGTGCTGTTGCCTTGAGATTCGACCTGTCCGATGTCAACGTTATCATCGGTCTGTTTATCGGCGGGCTTTTGCCGTACCTGTTTGCTTCTATCGCCATGAAAGCGGTGGGCAATGCCGGTGGGGCAGTGGTTGAAGAGGTGCGTCGCCAATTCCGCGAAATTCCGGGCATTATGGAAGGAACCGCAAAACCGGATTACGGTGCATGTGTGGATATTGTCACCAAGTTTGCTTTGAAAGAAATGATCGTTCCCGCACTTCTGCCGGTTGTGGCGCCCCTTGTCGTCGGACTTTTGCTGGGCAAGGTGGCTCTTGGCGGACTTCTCATCGGTAGTATCGTTACCGGTGTTTTTCTTGCCATTTCCATGACCACCGGTGGGGCTGCCTGGGACAATGCCAAAAAATACATTGAAGACGGCCACTTGGGCGGTAAAGGAAGCGATGCTCATCATGCGGCGGTTACCGGTGATACGGTTGGCGATCCTTACAAGGATACCGCAGGTCCGGCCATCAACCCGATGATCAAGATCTTGAATGTTGTGGCACTGTTGATGGTACCTTTCTTGTTGTAATGCAACGTTCATAAAAACAGATACAATTTTAAAAGGATCGGCGAAATAAATCGCCGATCCTTTTTTATTGTATTAGCTGGTTGATTGTTTATTGATTGTATGGTATACATTTTAAAAGATTGTTAAAGCGTATAGCGTTAATTCCGACTTGTCGGAGAAGATTATTTTCAGGTGTTTAATAAAATAAACCGGTGTTAATAATGACGAAGAAAACAGATAAAGAAGAGACAGAAACACCCAAACAAGAGATACGGGAATTCAGAGTGGGAGACCTTGCGGTTTATCCTGCCCATGGTGTTGGACGAATTAATTCCATTGAAACCAGAGTCGTCAACGGCGAAGAACATGATTTTTATATGATGAGAATCATCGAAAATGAAATGACGATCATGATTCCGACCTGGAATGTTGAACAAGTCGGGCTAAGGGACGTCATTGATGAAAAAGAGATACCTAAAATTTACGAAGTCATGAAAAAAAGGGAGCGTTCAGCTTCTGAAACCCAGACTTGGAATCGCCGATACAGAGAATACATGGATAAGCTTAAAACCGGTTCCCTTTATGATGTGGCTGAGGTTTACAGGGATCTTTCCCTGCTGAAATTGACAAAAGATCTATCCTTTGGTGAACGCAAACTTTATGATACCGCCCAAACCTTGCTTGTGATGGAACTTTCCACTGCCAGTAAGACGGATGAAAAGACGATTATCTCTGAAATGGAAATGCTTTTTCCTCCTAAAATTCCCGAGGGCACGGACAATGCCGATACTTCCGACGAATAACCCGCCTTTTTAGAACATGCACGACCAGAGTGCTTTTACAATTCTTGTTGAACCACCCGATTCCGGCAAGCGTCTTGATCTATACATCGCCGCTTGCATTTCTGATTGTTCCCGTTCTGTTGCGACCCACCTGATCCGAAATGGGACAATTCGGGTTCAGGGTATGGTCAAAAAGCCGGGGTATCGAATAAAGGCCGGGGATGAGATCTGTGGCTGTATACCACCCCCAACGCCTGTCCCATTCAAACCAGAGCCAATTCCCATCGAGATCCTGCATGAAGACGATGATATTATCGTTGTTAATAAACAACCCGGGTTGGTGGTCCACCCTGCGCCGGGGCATCACAGCGGCACATTGGTGAATGCTCTTCTTTATCACTGTCCGAAGCTCGAAGGTATCGGAGGTGCGTTGCGGCCGGGGATTGTGCACAGACTCGACAAGGATACATCCGGTGTGCTGGTGGTGGCTAAAAATGATAGGGCACACCATCACCTGTCAAGACAGTTTAAATCAAGACGGGTCAAAAAGGAGTACCTGGCCCTTGTTTACGGTAAAATGGAATCGGACTCAGGATCGGTTTCACTTCCCATCGGTCGGCATCCCGTAGACCGGAAAAAAATGTCTACAAATAGCAGAAAAAGTCGCACTGCCGAGACAACGTGGCGAATCAGAGAGCGTTTTGAATTGGCAAGCCTTATCGAGGTTAATCTAAAAACCGGCCGGACGCATCAAATTCGGGTTCACTGTGCTGCCATCAAGCATCCGGTTATGGGCGATAATGTGTATGGCCCTCGTAAGGCAGGGAAAAATGTTACTGACGGTAAAAATCTATTCAGATCGGTTCCAAGACAAATGCTCCATGCGTGGCGTATTGCGCTGACTCACCCGGTGACAGAAGCGATGGTTTCTTTTGAAGCACCCATACCGTCTGATATGCAGGCTGTGATAACCGCTTTATGTCAACCTAAACTGAGCGTTTCAAATAATGACAGGGCTATAAAAAAGTAATAATTATAAATAAATGAGGGGACGGGGAATTTTTCAAAATCGTCGCTCCATGGATAATCTTTTTTTAAACCGCGTGAACTCGTGGCAAGGGCTCGTAAAGAAAGAACAGGAACCCATCTTTGAAAAATCAATGGGTTTGCCACACGATCTGCGATTTCTTTTAAAGATGGGGTTTCGGCATGCGCCTGTTCTTTATAACGATCCCTAAGCCACTCAAACAGCACCCGCTTTAAAAAAAGATCATCCATTCCGCTCTCAAGTCGGAGACGGATGTACATGTATTGGGCGAGTTTACGGGATAAATAGGTATTCCAAACTTTTGTATAGATAGAATGAATAAAGAGAGTTAGAAATACGTGATCGTATTTACGAATACATCTACTTAAGAGATGAAAAAATGACACACACTAATAAGCCTGTGGTGATTGTTACCGGTGCTTCAAGAGGATTAGGCGCGGCTGTAGCGCGCTGGTTGGCAAAAGTTCGAGCGGCGGTTACTCTCATTTCCAGATCCGAAGACAGACTCAACGATGTTGCAGGAGAGATTCGTTCATTGGGGGGAAAGCCCCTGGTATTCACGGCAGATGTTTCCAGTTCAGATGACTGCCGCAGCGCCGTTGAGCTGACACTGGACAGATTTGGTCGGATTGATGCCTTGGTGAACAATGCCGGCATTATCCAGCCTATTTCATCCATTGCTCATACAGAACCGGACAACTGGCGGTATAATATTGAAGTGAATCTTATGGGACCATTTTATATGATACAGGCCGCGATATCTTCTTTGCGAAGTCAGAACGGACGGATTGTAAATGTGAGCAGCGGCGCAGCGAATCGAGTTCTGGAAAATGTCAGCGCGTATTGCGCCGCCAAAGCCGCCTTGAATCATTTTACACGGGTGCTGGCTGAAGAGGAACCTGGATTGACGGCTGTGACGATTCGGCCGGGCGTTGTCGATACCGACATGCAGACAACCATTCGGAATGAGGGCTTGAATGCCATGCCGGATGAACAACTGGCGTATTATCGTCAACTTAAGGCAAACGGAAAACTCGAACCTCCCGAGATTCCCGGCCGTTCCATTGCCTGGTTGGCACTTCATGCACCCGCAGAATTCAGCGGTCAATTTTTCGATTACGATGATCCACGTATTGCCAAACCCGCACTGAAAGCCTTTGGAAAAAATTACAAGCCATCTCAAGAATACACCTAACGCCCAATTACGGTGTTGCCCCGCACTGCGGGACTCCCCGTTGAATGGTATTCATA
>Ga0210119_1000095_pt1 | contig 19890 bp, 15 predicted proteins | sample China_Bullhead_C_2_FD_184859 | JGI IMG/M metagenome (GOLD analysis project Ga0210119, IMG submission 184859) | Wetland microbial communities from San Francisco Bay, California, USA, that impact long-term carbon sequestration -... | ecosystem: Environmental > Aquatic > Marine > Wetlands ... | reverse complement strand
TCTTTTCACCCCCTGTAAAGATAGTAAAATCGATATCTTTGTTAGGGATCATATGCTCTCCTACAACAGAACCACGACCTGGGATAAACTGCAGGGTATTTTTACTGATACCTGCATCCCAAAAACATTGACACAATCGATATCCGCAAAGGATAGAGTCTTCCGCAGGCTTTAATATGACTGTATTTCCTGCAGCAAGAGATGCGGCAACTCCACCCACTGGAATAGCGATAGGAAAGTTCCATGGACTGATCACCAGGCCCACGCCTTTACCTCTGGCTTCAACACCTGTAAGCGCTGAGATCTTTGCCACGCTGTAAGGGTAGAAGTTTGCAAAGTCTATCGCTTCACTCACCTCTACGTCCGTTTCTGTAAACACTTTACCTACTTCTGCAGCAGCCACACCTATAAGGTCCGCTCTTGCTGCTCTCATCTCATGCGCTACATCCATCAGGATCTCTTGTCTTTGAGCTATTGTTAGTTTTCTCCAGCCATCCGGGTCTTCTTTGGCTGTTACAATGGCTCTTTTCATATCTTCGGGTGTGGCTTCAGCATAGCGTCCTGCCAGTTTGTTCTCATGGTACTGGCTTTTATCTATCACATCCACATGTACATCTCTTCGAACGATTTCCCCACTTACAACAGGGTAGGCGTTAAATCCACCCGCTTCCCCGATGTTTTGCCACTTATCACGGATCTTTTCTGCCCACTCTCTGTTTGCTTCGAGCACAAAGTCTGTATCTGGCTCATTCTCAAAATGATAGCGTTTCACATCGATATTTTCTTTTACGATCTTTTTATTTCTATCCTGTGTTCTATAAGGCTCCTGATCAACCGTTGGCATAAGCGCAAGAGCATCATCATAACTTTTGATCAATATATCCCATGCAGGTGTATCGACCTCAAGACCAAAACTGTGTCGTAAAAAGTTCTGCTCTGCTGTGTTTTCATCAAATCTTCTCACCAGATACGCTATGGCATTGGTAAACGTCTCTTTCGTAGCAGTCGGGGCATAAAGGATAACATTTAAGCCTTGATCTTTCAGTACCTCATAGGCTGCTTCACTCATCCCCTCAAGCATTTCTGCACTGACATATTTCTCTACTTTTCTCTCTTTTGCCAAAAGCATTGCCAGAGCATGCTCAAAAAGATTGTGCGAAGCAACACCGGTATGTACATAAGGCGCCACTTCGGGGTCAAGTAAAAAGTTCATTGCTATTTTATAGTTTGCATCTGATTCTGCTTTTGAAGAGTAGGTGACATTCGGCCAGCCTCTAAGAGATGCTTCGGTCAGTTCCATCTCTTGATTCGCACCTTTGACTATGCGGACTTTAATAGGAGCACCACCGTTTTGCACTCTTTTTTTAGCCCAAGCGTATAACTCTTTGATATATATCATAGCATCGGGCATATACGTCTGGATCACTATTCCGGCATGAAGGTTTTTATACTCATCCATCTCTAAAACAGTTTTGAATGAATCGACTGTCATCCGGATATCTCTATACTCTTCCATATCAAGATTTACAAACTTGTAGTGTTCCTTGCCGTCTCTATCCAAATACGTGTTTTCCATTGCTGCACTATAGACTTTTTTTAACTGCTCGGATATGTGACGAATATTGTTGTCATGGGCATGTGGGATGATTTGAGAAAAAAGGTTTGAAATTTTAATAGAAAGATAATCAACATCAGGATTTTGAAGTAGTTTGATATATTTTTCAACTCTTTGTTCTGCTTCTTCATTGCTTAAAACGATTTCCCCAATCACATTGATGTTGACTCTGGTACCCTCTTTTTTTCTTTTGTGCATATGCTTTGAGAGAACAGGGTCCTCTCCTTGAATGACAATAGCACTGATATCATTTCTGAGATATTTGACAAAAAGAGGAATGGAGATGGAAGTAAGATAGATCCCAACATCACGAAACAGCCAGATCAGAATCTGCTCAAACTGAGAAAAGAAGTCTGTACTTTTGTATTTTTCAAATATGTACTCCAACTGATCTGCAACTCTATCCGGATCGTGAGAGCGAAAGCTTTGGTCCAGTAATTCGATAAGAAAAATTTTGTTGACCGGGTTTTTCAGCATTTTCAACATCATATCGTGAAAATCCTGCTCTTGACCCTTGCGTGAAACCTGTATTTTTTTTTGCCATTGATAGGCAACTGCTTTCACATCCTGTGCTATATTTTCTGGTATAGTCAAGTCGTTCTCCTCCCTTTTTTAGAATTTTTTACCTATACTACTATAGCGTTAATATATCAAAATTCTAACACTTATCTATCATAAAGTTGACCCGTTTTATTGTCTAGAAGATCATCATTTTTTGATTGTGTCATGAGAGAATTCACACCACCCAAGATAAGTTATCCCTAATATTTCATCTATAATCTATGTTTCTGATCGGCCATAGATATATCTATATTAGGTAGATTAAAATATTTTTTTAGATAAATAAGTTTCATTTAAAATTTTCCCATTATATGTAAATATTTAACATATTATGGGTTAAATATTTACATATAATGAGTACAATATTAACATATTTAGATTACTAAAGACTTAAATAAAATGTCAATAACATAGAATGAAGCATACTGTTTAATTCTAAATAGTGTAAAATATCACAAACAGAGAAAAGGGGTAACATTGGCATTAGTAGACAATAAAAAAGATATATTGCCATTGAGTAGTATTGCCGAACTCTTGACAACAAAGATAAGAACACTGAAGATGTACGAAGAGAAAGGTTTGCTCCCCCCTAAAGAGGAGAACAAAAAGCTCTATTCTATAGATGATGTTAAATTTATTGCTTTTACGCATTATTTGGCTAGTGTCAAAAAGATCAATGCAAACGGTATCAAATATATATTGGAAATGCTTCATACCAATATGGATGAACAAAACAGAGATACATTTTTAGATCTGGTTGAAAAAAAGATGGAACAACTGTCCGGTATCGACATTAAAGATGTAGAGACGATGTAGCACCATAGTGAAACGTCTATGATTTTTGCTATGATACCACTCTAAAAAGAGTGGGCTCATAGCAGGATGCTTTCTTACTTTATAAATTCAACGACTTCATCAAAAGGAAGTCTCAGCTGTGTGGACTGTTCATTGACCCTATAGCCAAATGGTACGACAACAGCTACCTGATACTTACTTGTATCAAGGCCTAAAACCTCTTCCACATTTTCTTTTTCAAACCCTTCTATAGGACAGGAATCTATGCCTGCAAAGGCAGCTGCGGTCATCATGTTTCCCAATGCGATGTAGCTCTGTTTGGCTGTCCATGCATAGATGTTATCATTCGTACTGAGTGTTTTTTCCAAGTGTTTGGCATAGATATCCATGTAAAAATCAAGTGTTTCCTGAGGCATTTCACGTCGCATAAATCTCTTTTTAGGTATGCCACTTTCTACTTTGGCATTTTCTATGCCTGCAAGTATAATGACAAGGTGAGAACAGGAAGTGATCTGCACCTGATTCCAACAAAAAGGTCTGAGTTTCGATTTTAATGCTTCATTGGTGATGACAAGAAATTTCCAGGCTTCCATACCAAATGAAGAGGGTGATTTTCTTCCGGCTTCTAAAATGTAATGCATCTCTTCATCACTTATCTTTTTGTTTTCATCAAATAGTTTACAGGCATGCCTGAAATCCATTGCTTTAGTAAAATCATTTTGCATTGTTTGTCCTTTTGTTTATGTTGTGATAGGTTATCTCATATGTCATAGTATGTCAAGTTTTATCTTGAAAGAGATAAATAGTATTCTAATGTAAATTACCCTATGATAAATAAAAAATAAGGAGAAAAAATGCGATATATATGGATACTGATGGTCATAGGCTCATTTTTACAGGCTGAGAGTTTTACTTTGGCAAGTGAGACGCTCAAAGGACAGATGGTTAAAGCTCAGGAGTTTGATGGTTTTGGATGTAATGGGCAAAATATATCTCCAGAACTGCATTGGAATCATGCACCAAAAGGTACAAAAAGTTTTGCTATCACTGTGTATGATCCTGACGCACCAACAGGCAGCGGATGGTGGCATTGGTTGATCGTGAACATTCCAGCGGATACCCATAAGATAGTGGCAGATGCTTCAGCGAAAAAAACACTCCCAAAAGGTGCAATGGAAACAACGACTGATTATGATCATGCAGGTTTTGGAGGAGCCTGTCCTCCACAGGGAGACAAAGCCCATCGTTATATCTTTACAGTACATGCATTGGATGTTGAGAGTTTGCCTGTCAAGGCGGAGACCAAGAGTGCAGTGGTAGGCTTTATGATCAACAAACATACGATTCAAAAAGCTTCGATGATCTCTTATTATCAAAGAGATTAAGTGTTAGAGGTTTCCTCTTCTATCCATTGAAGGTAGGGTGGATTCGCACCTTCCATGGGTACCATGATGATCTCAGGTACGTCATAGGTATGCAGGTACTCGATCTCTGTTTGAATATTTTCAAAAAGCGACCTTTTCGTTTTCATCTGAAGACGAATCTCTTCTGATTCTGTGATTTTCCCTTCCCAACGATACGCACTTTGTATGATTGTGGATTGTACACAGGCAACAAGTTTCTTTTCCAAGAGCCGCTGCGTGATGGCATCGGCATTTTCTTTTGAATCTGTAGTGGTACTGATGATGCAGTAATCAGAGGCTTCCATCTTCCACCTTTCCTATAAAGTCTTCTACACACAGGGCCACCATATTGTACACATGTTCAAAGCCTTCAAAAGCATCAAAGAAGTAGGGGTCAGGTACATCTTCTCCCTGAAAGTCTCCAAAATCGCCCAAAAGATAGACATTGCTAAATCCAAAGGCTTCCAGATCGGCTTTGTTCTGTTTATCCATTGCTACAATATAGTTATATGCTGTAATGTCATCTTTTATAACAGGACGAGAGCGTTGTTGACTGATATCAACATGATACTGATCAGCAATCTTAATAGCATATTCACAGGGTGCCTCACCCTTATGCCAGTCACTTGTCCCTGCAGAGTCTATACGAAGTGCAAGGTTCCTTGTATTGGCAATATGCTCTGCTACACCATGGGCTAGTGGGCTACGACAGATGTTTCCTAAGCATACGAATAATATACGATCCATAATTTTCCTTTTATATCTATAGTGTACAATACCAAAAATATTAAGATATTTTGATGAAAAACGCAGCCAAAATGAAAGAGTATGAGTATGAAGATCAATGTAATCATTATCGATAAAAAAGGGAAAGATAATTTATATGCCGGTTTGATAGAGCATTATAAAAAGATCGCTAAACCTTTTGCAAAAGTAGAAATCATCGAAATTTTTGACAAAGAAATAGCAAAGGCACAGGATATTTCACCGGAGGCTGCTCAAAAATCATACAGCAAAGCATTAGAAAAGTATTTGGATTCTGGTATAAATATAGCATTAGATCCCTCTTCTAAAGAAGTAGATAGCCATGAATTCGCAAATTTGCTTAAGGATAGCGTTCAGGTAAATCTCTTTATTGGCGGTGCATACGGCTTTGAGAGGGATTTTTTAAGTAAATGTAATAATGCTATATCATTTGGTAAAATTACGCTTTCACATAAACTTGTGAAAGTTGTATTGATGGAACAGATCTTTAGAGGTCTGACCATTAACAATAATCACCCATATCATAAATAGGAAAACTTTAGATGTTAACAGAAAAAGACTTAAATGAGTTTCAAAACAAATTACTAGACAGAAGAGTACAGATAGAAAAGAACCTTAGAGGTACTACCCTTGAGTTAGAAGAAATGAGAGAACTTGAGTTGAATGATGAAGGTGATTTTGCAGCTGCCTCTGCAGAAACTATTATAGACAGTGCAATTTTGATACAACAGCGTAAAGAATTAAACGAAATTGAACTTGCTTTAGATAAAATAAAAGCAGGAGTTTTCGGTATATGTGAAATGTGTGAAGAGCCTATAGGCAGACGACGTCTAGAAGTGAAGAACTTTGCACGTTTTTGTATCACATGTCGAGAGATTACCGAAAAAGAAAGCAAATAGATTTTTTATTTTAAAGCAACAGGTTACGTAAACACTCTGATGAAGTGAATAGAGTGTTTACGTGGATATATCGCTTTATTCTATTTGCGTCGCTTACACAATAAGGGGATAAAATGAGACTTGCTCTGTATATTTTTGTTACTTTTGCGCTGATGGCAGTGATTGCTGCATTTACCTATACGATTAACCCAGAGTATTACGCGATAGAGTTGATGGGAATCAATTTTAGTTTTCCTGTAGCACTATGGATCGTTCTGCCTATGCTGATCTTATTCATCTTCACACTGATACATATGTTCTTTTATGGTTTAAAAAATTATTTTATACTTAAAAAATGGCAAAAAGATGCAAGTACTTTAGAAGATGCATTGTACTGGTCACTGATCAATGAGCCAAAAGAACAAAAGTACGGGATAGATGTCTTAAGAAGCTCTGCATCACTTTTAGGCAAAGCATCTCTAAGTATTTCTGATAATATCGAAGGTTTAACGCCAAGACTTACACGTGTTGTCAATATCATACAGAAAATAAAAAATGGTGATTATATTGACTTTAAAGAAGAAAAAATGACTAAAGTCTTTAAGGCAGACAATCCGATTTTGACACAGAACAATGTGAACCGACTACAATCTGATGATAAATTCATTGAAGATGTGTTGAAGTCTGCATCAGAATACTCTGAGGTCGTACAGGCAGAAGCACTTGATACTTTTGCCCGTAAAGAGAACTTTGTCAAAGCCCGTAAATATGCAAAAGTGTTTGATATTAAAAGCTTTTTTACTATGCTTGAGAGAGTGACTGAAGAAAATACGCTTGAACTTACCCCTGAGATACTTACAGAGTTTGTACAGGTACTGAATATTGGCTGTCAAGACTTTATTAAAATTGCCTCGGTGACGAAGAAATATTTTAATCCTGAAGAAAACCTGACACTTTTCAGAGGTTACCAGCTTGAAAACCCGAAGGCACAAAATGCCTATCTTTATCTTCTGTTTGAATATGAGTTATTGGAGCAAGTTGCAATCTACTTGAATGAACAAGAAGAACATGAATTTATCAAGTTCAGAGCACTTTGGGAATTGAAACAAGAGCACACCAAATATAAATTAGAAGATATTATCGATATACAAACCGTTTGTAATGAAACTAGACTTTACTAAACCCCTTTACGTATTAGCCCCTCTTGCGGGCTTTACCGATCTCCCTTTTCGTTCTGTTGTCAAGAAATTTGGTGTTGACCTTACCATTTCAGAGATGATAAGCTCCAATGCATTGGTCCATAATTCCAAGAAAACATATCGTATGCTCGAGAAAAGTCCTATAGAAGACCCCTATGCTATCCAAATAGCGGGTTCAGATCTGGATGTCATTAAGCGTGCAGTGGAAATCATCAATGAAATAGACGGTATTACGACCATTGATCTAAATTGTGGCTGTCCCGCACCCAAGGTAGTGAATAACCTTCAGGGTTCCTCTCTACTTACGGATCTGCCTCAAATGGCAAAAGTGATAGAAACGATCAAAAAATACTCCAACAAGGAATATACTTCAGTGAAGTTCCGTTTGGGCTTTAACGAAAAAAACCATGAAGAGATAGCACGTATCTGCGAAGGATCCGGTGCAGACTATATCGCTGTACATGGAAGAACAAGAGCAGGCAGATACAAAGCAGCTGTAGATTATGATGCGATAGCACAGGTAAAACAAACCGTATCTATTCCGGTCATTGCTAACGGTGATATAGACTCGCCTGCTAAATCGAAATGGGTACTGAAACATACAGGGGCGGACGGTATCATGATAGGACGTGCAGCGGTAGGCAAACCATGGATATTTAAACAGATCAAAGAGGGGATGGAAGAGCCGACTTCAGAGCTCATCAAAGAAGTTGTTTTGGAACATTTTGACCAAATGATAAAACATTATGACAAGTATGGAGCAATTATTTTTAGAAAAAACCTTCATTCCTACTCTAAAGCCGGTTATCAGGGTGCTTCTGCATTTAGAAATGATGTGAATCGAATAGAAGATCCAAAAGAAATGAGAGCTGTGATAGAAGCATTTTTTTCTCAGCCTCTTTTGCATGGAGTCTGATACTTATCAAATCTCCTAGAGATCTATGTATTACCCTTTGTTTTTGTGCTAACTATGCTCTTTTTATCTCAATTGATGTGTATATAAAAACTAATCAGATTTACGTGAATTTTCTACAAGTATAGAGAGGACAAAACTGCTAAGTACAAAGCCCAAAAAGAGAAAAAAACCTACCTGCAATTCAGTACCGTTAGAGGTAATGACATTGACAGGTTCACTTTGTTCTACCAGTTTTTTTAACTCATTTTCTACCATACTGTCCAGTCCTAAATAGGCCATAAATATGGAAACAACCATCACATCCGCCATAGACCATTTTGTAGAACGCAATGCGAAAAAGCGTACAATGGCATTGTTCCCTATAAAACTTCTGCTATAAAAGTATAGATAGGTAGAGACAAGTTTTAGGGTCGGAAAAATAATACTGAACATCACCAAAAGTACCCCTACAAATATCATTTTGATCTCATCAGATTCCAACAATAACTGGACCAGGTCAGAGATGCTCTTGCTTTTAAAAAAAATGATCTGATCTGTAAAGGTAAGGGGTTTCTCCAGTATGATGAAGTAGAGTTTATTGATTTTGGCTTCTATATCGAGCATAGGCAGAAAAAGACCAGAAATGAGCAAGGCAGTACTTGTAATAGAAAGCAATAGCAGTGAAAGTGACTTTAATATGCTTCCTTGAATGATAATAAGGATGATCAGGATAAAAGCCATAGATAAAATAGCTATGGTGTAGAGGTTCATCTCTTCTGATTTTTGTTTAAGCTCTGTATCTAAAAGCGTACTGCATGTCTCAAAGTCTTTACATTGATAGAATTCGAGTATTTGATTGTAACCACTCATATCAACGGGATCAAGATTCGTTTGCATGAACTGATGCAGTTTGTCTTTCATAACCGCTTTGAGGATCTTTTGATTTGCAGGTTTTTCCAGTTCATTCATCACAGCATCAGTATATTGAGGTACTTTTGTTCTTAAGTTTCTAATATCAACCAGCTCATCGGTGATCATTTGTTTGGTATCACCTAACAGGCTCTTAAAAAAGCCTCTTTTACTTTCGTTGTCTCTTCGTACTGTTTTGTCTGCTTCAACAATCAGTGTATCTATCACGGTTTCCACATATTTTTTGATCTCTTCACGACTTGTTGAAGTAAAATCAAATTCATCAATTTTTTGATGAAAGACAGCTGAGATCTTGTCTGTCCATACGTTAGAGTTTAGGAGACCGTACTGCAGGCTGTGCAATTCTTCATAATCTATTTTTAAAAGTTTTGACTCTTTACCTGTTTGGAGAAGATGTGGTATAGTATAGATCATTGCAGAGAGTAGAAAAATACTCAGGATCATCATCCAATATGAAAATATTCTTTTAATATTTTGTGTCATAAATGTCATTTCCCATTCTTTCTGCATTTTTTCATTATTTTAGTTTTATATACTATCAGTATAGCCAAATTAGTGTAAACATTTAAGAAAAATGTTATACTTCCAACTTAATTTTTGGAGCAGTGGAAATAATGGTAGAACTTATATTGGTCGGTATTTTTATCGGTACGATGTCAGGCTTTTTTGGTATCGGAGGTGGCATGATTCTTGTACCTATACTTTTGGTACTCGGTTTTGACACGAAAGATGCGATCGGTATTTCCATTATGCAAATGGTATTTAGTTCTATCTATGGTTCATTTCTTAACTTTAAAAAAGGTTCTCTCATCATTGGTGAAGGGATATTTGTGGGCTTCGGAGGGTTTGTAGGTGGATATATCGGTGGGTATGTCACACACTATATCTCAGATATCATCCTACAGTTTCTCTTTCTTGGGCTATTGATATTTGCTTTATTCCGACTTTTTTTCTCTCAACATCATGAGGATGACGAAAAGACTAAAACACTCAATAAAGCATTGCTTTTTAGTATCGGTCTTGGAATTGGGATATTCTCTATCTCCCTTGGTATCGGCGGGTCTATTATACTCACTCCTCTTTTAGTGGGATTATTGCATTACCCTATAAAAAAAGCGGTGAGTGCAGGATTGTTCTTTGTGGTCTTCTCCTCGGTAGCCGGAATGATAAGCCGATTGAGTGCTGGGACGATAGATTTTAACAATGGTTTGATAGTCGCTGTGGCTTCACTAATAGGTGTAGCATTGGGTATCTGGCTTAAAGATCATGTAACTTCAAAAAATCATAAGATAGCACTTTTAGCACTTTATATGTTTGCTTTGGTTATCTTGATAAAAAAAATGTGGTTTTAATACCTAGGATATAAAGAATGAAAAATGATATGATAAAAGTATACGGTGCAAAAGAAAATAATTTAAAAAATATAAATATAGACATCCCTAAAAACAAATTGGTCGTAGTGACCGGTATCTCTGGGTCAGGTAAATCTACGCTGGCCTTTTCGACACTTTATGCTGAAGGGCAGAGACGTTATATAGAATCACTCTCCTCTTATGCACGACAATTCTTAGGGCGTGTAGGTAAACCTGATGTAGATAAGATAGAAGGATTGACACCTGCTATTGCGATAGATCAGAAAACGACATCTAAAAATCCACGTTCTACTGTGGGAACGATCACTGAGATCTATGATTACTTGAGATTGCTTTTCTCACGTGTAGGTGAGCAGCATTGTCATGAGTGTGGAAAGCCTATCTCTTCAATGTCCGCTTCTGACATTATAGAAGAAGTTTTGAAATTGCCTGATGGGGCAAAACTTATGATCATGGCTCCGCTGGTCAAAGAGAAAAAAGGTAGCTTTGCAGATATGCTGGAGTCTCTTCGTCATAAAGGATACATTCGTGCGATGATCGATGGTGTGATGGTGCGTCTTGATGATGAGATAGAACTTTCCAAAACAAAAAAACATACGATTAAAGTGGTTGTAGATAGAGTCGTTGTCAAAGAAGAGAGCCGTGACCGTATAGGACAGGATGTGGAAAAAGCACTTAAAGAGAGCTACGGTGAGATGGAGATAGAAGTACTCAATTTTGAAGAACTGGATCTGGACAGACAGCATATTCACTACTCTGAACATTTGGCCTGTTTTGACTGTAAACTGAGTTTCGAACCTTTGGAACCCGTGAGTTTCTCTTTTAACTCACCAAAGGGTGCCTGTCCTGCCTGTGACGGACTGGGAATCCGATATGCTATAGACCTAAAGAAAGTAATAGATTCTGAGCTTTCGATCGACAAAGGTGCAGTGAAGATCATGTATGGGTTCAATAAGAGCTATTACACTAAATTCCTCAATGCTTTTTGTGAACAAAATGACATTGACATTAAAATCCCTTATGGTGAACTTGAATCACACCAGCAAAAGGCCATACTTTATGGAAATGGGAGTACGGTAGATTTCTTATGGAAACGCCATAAGCTCAAACGTGAGTGGCCGGGAGTGGTCAAATTTGCACATGACATGTTCAAAGAAGAAAAAGACCTTTCTGAGTACATGACAGAAAAGGTTTGTGATAAGTGTGATGGGCATAGACTGAGACCCCGTTCTTTAGCAGTGAAGATAGAGGGAAAAAATATCGCAGATATCATCGATATGCCTATAGACAGATCGTATGCATATTTTGCAGATAAAGAGAGTTTTTCTCACTTAAATGAACAGCAAAAGATGATAGCAGAGTCCATACTGAAAGAGTTGTATGAAAGACTCTATTTCTTGCATGATGTGGGGCTAGGGTACATTACCCTGAGTCGTGATGCAAGAAGTATTTCCGGTGGAGAAGCGCAGCGTATACGTATTGCTTCCCAGATCGGTTCTGGACTGACCGGAGTCATGTATGTATTGGATGAACCAAGCATAGGTTTGCATGAGCGTGATACGATGAAACTTATACGTACGCTTAACTCTTTGCGTGACAAAGGGAATTCAGTGATCGTAGTCGAACATGATAAAGAAACCATTCTTGCGGCAGATTATATTATAGATATAGGTCCTGGAGCAGGAGAGTATGGCGGTGAAGTGGTATTTGCCGGTGATGCAAAGAAATTGGCCAAAGCCAAGACCCTGACAGCAGATTATATGTATGGTAAGAAAGATATCTCTTACTCGCATGATAAGCCTCAAAATGAGTGGATAGAGATCAAAAATGTTACGATCAACAATATTGAAAAACTTGATGCTAAGATCCCTTTAGAAAATTTTGTATGTATTACGGGTGTAAGTGGTAGTGGTAAAAGTTCATTGATCCTTCAAACGTTACTGCCTGTAGCAAGAGAAATACTCAACCATGCCAAAAAGGTCAATAAAGTAGATGGTGTAGAGATCACAGGACTGGAAAAACTTGATAAAGTGATCTATCTTGATCAAAGCCCGATAGGTAGAACACCGCGTTCGAACCCTGCAACCTATACTGGTATCATGGATGAGATACGAAAACTTTTTGCACAAACCAAAGAGGCAGAACTTCGAGGGTACAAGATAGGACGTTTTTCATTCAATGTGAAAGGTGGGCGCTGTGAGAAGTGCCAGGGAGACGGACAGATAAAGATAGAGATGCACTTTTTACCGGATGTTTTGGTCTCTTGTGATGCCTGTGATGGAACACGCTACAATGCACAGACACGTGAAGTATTGTATAAAGGGAAGTCTATCTCAGATGTCCTTGGTATGAGTGTAGGTGAGGCACTGGAATTCTTCAAAGCGATTCCAGCTATTGCGGTCAAGCTGAAGACATTGACAGATGTGGGACTTGACTACATCACACTGGGACAAAATGCTACCACACTTTCAGGAGGAGAGGCGCAACGTATCAAGCTGAGTAAAGAACTGAGTCGTAAAGATACGGGTCAAACCCTCTATGTTTTAGATGAACCTACCACAGGGCTTCACTTCGCTGATGTGGACAGACTTACAGGGGTATTGCACCACTTGGTAGAATTGGGTAATTCGGTCGTCGTCATCGAACACAATCTGGATATGATCAAAAATGCAGATTACATCATCGACATGGGACCAGAAGGCGGAAATAAAGGTGGACTTATCATCGCTACAGGCTCACCTGAAGAGGTGGCCAGCGACTATAAAAAGACAGGGTCTTATACAGGTGAGTATTTGGCTAAGGAACTAGAAGGGAAAACAGTATGAAAACGATCACCATTATAGACACATTCGGATTTTTCTTTCGTTCATACTTTGCACTTCCCCCTTTACGTAATTCGGATGGATTTCCTACAGGGCTTTTAACCGGTTTTGCCAATCTTGTGGACTCTTTACATCGTGACCATAGTACTGATTATCTGGTTTTTGCTTTGGATGCAAAAGGCAGAACATTCCGTAATGATCTCTACCCGGAATACAAAGCCCATCGTGAAGCAGCACCTGAAGATCTGATCAAGCAGCTTCCTGTAGCTATAGAGTGGATAGAACAAATGGGTTTTGCAAATCTTTCCCGAGAAGGGTTTGAAGCGGATGATGTGATCACGACAGTGACAAAGTTTGCCAGAGAAAAGGGGTTGAAAGTACGCATTGTCTCACATGACAAAGATCTCTATCAGATGATCGATGATGGCGTTGTGGTCATGTATGATTCTGTAAAAAAACAAGAAGTAGATGAACAGGCATGTGTGGATAAGTTTGGTGTACGTCCTAAAGATTTTATCAATTTTCAAGCCATATTGGGAGACAGTTCAGACAATATTCCCGGTGTAAAAGGTATAGGGAAAGTAGGTGCATCAAAATTGATCAATCAGTATCATACACTGGAAGCTATCTATGCTGACATTGAAAACTGTGGTACACCGCGTATACAGAAACTTCTTTTGGAAAGTAAAGAACAAGCATTCTTATCTCGCGAATTGGTGACCATGAGAACAGATGTTTTTAATGACATCGATGTTGAAAGTTTTGTCTTTGAAGACAAGAATTATCTCTCATGCCTGCTCGAAGAGTTTGAAAAGTATGAGATGAAACAAGCCATCAAAAAAGCTAAAGTAGGGCTGGAAGAGACAGATTGTCCAGTAGTTGAAAAACCCAAAAGTCCTAGTCTTAGTTTTGAAGCGGTCACTTTAGATAGTAAAGAGAAGTTGTCAAGTGTCATAGATAGTATCGATAAAGATGCAATAGTGGCTTTTGACACAGAGACCACAGGTTTGGACACAAAAGTGGCCAAAATGGTAGGGTTTAGTTTCTGTTTTGATTCAGAAAAAGCATACTATGTGCCAGTAGGACATAATTATCTTGGTGTGGAAGATCAAGTAAGTCTTGATGATGCGGTCAGCGCACTCAAAAAGCTAATGACATTCCAGGTCGTGGGACAAAACCTCAAATTTGATTTTTCGTTACTCTATAACCAGTTTGATATGGAGCCGATCATACCCTATGCAGATACAATGATCATGGCATGGCTTTCAAACCCCGGAAGTAAAGTAGGGCTTGATACACTTGCCAAAACATTTTTCAAATATGAGATGAAGCCTTTTAAAGAGATGGTTAAAAAAGGAGAAGATTTCTCAGCTGTAGACATTCATGATGCTACCTTTTATGCAGCTGAAGATGCGTGGATGACCTATCTTCTCTATGGCGCGATCAAAAAGAAAATGGAACTCTCTTCACTCACTCCACTTTTGAAAGAAGCCAAAAATGTAGAGTACCCGTTTATGAATGTACTGATACGTATGGAACGTCTGGGTATTAAAATAGATCCTGCTAAACTGGAAGCACTTCAAAAAACACTCAGTGAAGATCTTTCCACCCTGACTTCAGAGATCTATGCCCTCAGTGGATCTGAGTTTAATATCAAATCCACGCAACAGTTGGGCGTAGTACTCTTTCAGCAGCTGGGACTCAAAGGCGGGAAGAAAACAAAGACAGGATACAGTACCAATGAAGCAGTACTAAGTTCACTGGTAGGGGAACATCCTATTATAGAGAAAATACTTGAGTACCGTGAATATCAGAAGATACTCTCTACTTATGTGGACCCTTTACTGAAGCTTGCAAATGCCGATGAAAATAGTCGCATCTATACCTCTTTTGGTCAAACGGGTACAGCGACAGGACGTTTAAGTTCACGTGATCCTAACTTACAGAATATTCCTGTGCGTTCAGCACTCGGACGCTCGGTAAGAGAAGCGTTTGTGGCTAAAGAGGGCTATAAATTGATCAGTATTGATTACTCTCAAATAGAACTTCGTCTGCTTGCACACTTTTCAAAAGATGCCGCTTTATTGGATGCATTCAATAAGGGAGTAGATATTCACCTAGCGACTGCGATTAAACTCTTTGGAGAAGATGAGGCGCAAGGAAAACGAAACTTGGCAAAATCTGTGAACTTTGGTCTACTCTACGGTATGGGACCGAAAAAACTCTCTGAAGATGTGGGAATCTCACAAGGAGAAGCCAAAGAGATCATCGCGAACTACTTCGCCTCTTTCCCTACAGTGAAAAGTTTTCTTGAAGGTATCCAAGAGCGTGTCAAGATTGACGGTTATGTGGAAACCATACTCAAAAGAAGACGTATATTTGACTACGAGAATGCCAATGGGATGCAAAAGGCAGCCTTTATGCGTGAATCGGTAAACACAGTCTTTCAGGGAAGTGCCGCAGACCTTATAAAACTCTCTATGAATCAGATAGACACGATGATACGAGAAGAGAACCTAGATGCATTTATGCTTTTACAGATACACGATGAACTTATCTTTGAAGTGAAAGAAGAAAAAGTAGATGAGGTTTCTAAACGTTTTGTACATACGATGGAGAATATATTGGCGTTGGATGTTCCATTGGAGTGTTCCGTAAGTGTAGGCGATAGCTGGGGAGAGTTAAAGTAATATGATGCAATCATACTTTGATGATAATTTCGTACAGCTGCCTCGAGGGTCTTTTCTGATGGGTTCTGATGACGCACTTGCAAAAGAGAGAGAAAAACCTCTACGTGAAGTGCATATCAACTATGATGTTGCTATGGCTAAGAGACAGGTGACGGTAGAAGAGTATATGCTCTTTGCTCAGGCCACAGGAGCAGAAGTTCCTGAAGAGAGGCATGAACATCTTGGTCTTGATGTACCCGTAAGGCGTGTACGTTATCATGATGCGAAGGCGTATTGTGCATGGAAAACACAAAGAGATGGTATGAACTATCGACTTCCTACGGAAGCTGAATGGGAATATGCCTGCAGAGCGGGAAGTACCGGAAATTATTGTTTTGGTGATGAGGTAGCAGAATTTGGTGACTATGCCTGGTATGCTGATAACTCAGAAGGTGTGACACATGATGTAGGTACAAAAAAGCCAAATGCATGGGGATTGTACGATATGCACGGAAATGTATGGGAGTGGTGTGCAGACTGGTACAGTGAAAATTATGAAAATACACCTACAGATGGGTCTGCATATACAATATCCAATGAGAAGGGTAGGGTCTTGCGTGGTGGTTCCTGGAATGGAAGTGCTGAGAACAGCCGTTGTTCTTCACGGATCAATCTTGGTTCTGGCGGGCGGAACTATTTTGTAGGGTTTCGTGTACTTATAGAACTCTAGATGTTCTTTTAGTGTAACCTTCATTGTATATTAAAGAAATAATAAGAGATTAAGTATCTCAATTAACATTCGGTTAGCAAACATCCGTTATAATCTTTTTACTTAATTGACAAGGGGATGTTAGAGATGAAGTATATTTTTTCCATGAAAATGGCTGTGTTTATGTTGTTTGCGTTTGGTGCACTGGTCGGTATCGCAACGTTTATAGAAAATGACTATGGTACGCAAACAGCTAGAGCACTGATCTATAAAGCACAATGGTTTGAAGTCTTTTTGGGCTATTTTGTGGCTATCCTTGTTTACAACATCATCAAATACAAATCCTATAAAACCAAACCTGCTGTGTTCCTTTTCCACTTCTCCTTCCTTGTTATTGCACTGGGTGCACTTGTGACACGTTACATAGGATACGAAGGTATCATGCACATACGTGAAGGTGAATCAAGTCATACAATGGTCTCTGATGTGAAGGTGTTACAAGTCCATGCCACAGAGGGTGAGAAGAGTGCTACACTTGAAAAAGAGCTTTACTTCTCGACTATGACGGACAATGATTTAACTGAGAGTCTTGCGGTCGGAGATAAAAAAGTAAAAGTAGAATTACTTAAGTACTTACCAACAGCACATGAAAAAGCGATACCGTCTGAAGAAGGAAAAAAACTTTTAGAGCTGAAGATCTCAACAGGTCAAAAAGGTGAAATATACTATATAGCCAAAGGTGAAAGAAAAGACTTTGGCGGTTTTTATCTAGGGTATGACATTAAACCTACGACCGATAAACCCACTTTCCTTATCAAAGAAGAGGGTAACGGCTATAAAGTGCATTTCCCTTTTGTACTGAAGACACTCAATATGAATGATAGAAGTTCAGGTGAATTGAATGCAGGTGAAAATGAATTTAAGAACAGAATGTTATACCGATTTGGAGAGAATGCGATCGTTTTAAAAGATATTCATGAAAAAGCTATTGTGAAGTTGGACTCTCATGATATCAAGACCCAAAGAGGCCAGGCTGAGTATATGCAATGGAAAGTAAGTGTTGGTGATCAAAGTCAGATCATTACTACACGTCCATATAAAGGTAAAATGGGAAAAATAAAGCAGATGGAACTCAATGGTGTGCATATAGATATGCGTGCAGGTGCAAAGCTGATTGATCTACCATTTTCCATCAAGCTTGAAAACTTTGAATTAGAGCGTTACCCGGGTTCTATGACACCTGCATCCTACTCCAGTGATGTAGTACTCATTGACAAAGAACAAGATATCAATATGCCGTATAAAATCTATATGAACCACATTCTTGACCATAGAAACTACCGCTTCTTCCAGTCTTCCTATGATCAGGATGAAAAAGGTACCGTACTTTCTGTGAACCACGATCCGGGAACACTGCCTACCTACATCGGATATATATTACTGACGATCGGGATGATCTGGTCTCTGTTTGCACCTAGCGGAAGATTTCAAAAGCTTCTTAAGGGAGCAAGAAAACTACAGACATCTGCTGCAGCAGTAGCTATGTTAGCATTTTTGACACTCAGTCCACAAAATCTGAATGCAGCGTCTCCTACTATTGATGATGAGATGTTAAAAACAATGCACTCCTATAATGCTGATCATGCAAGGAACTTTGGAAAACTTGCAGTACAGGATCATCAGGGGCGTATGAAGCCTATGGATACGGTTGCCCATGATGTTATTGCTAAGATCACGGGAAGATCAGTGCTTTTTGATCTGGAGCCTACACAAATGTTACTTGGTATGATCATGCAGCCTGAACTTTACCAAAATGTACCGATGATCAAAGTGGGACATAAAAAGATCGCTGTGACACTTGGATTGCCTGAAAATACAAAATATGCAAAATTTACAGATTTCTTCTCAGAAGCAGATAACAGCTATAAGATCTTTTCAGCAGTAACAGAGGCCAGTCAGAAGAAACCACTTGAAAAAACACAATATGACAAAGAACTCATTAAAATAGATGAAAGGGTCAATGTTGCTTTTATGGCGTATCAGGGTTCTCTTTTACGTATTTACCCAAAACCTGATGATGCCAACAACAAATGGATGGCACCTCTAGATGCGATCAAAGAGTTTCCTAAAGAACAGTCCAATGATGTTAGAATAAGTATTGCTGCGTATTTCCAGATGGTAGCACATGGATTAAAAACAGGCAATTGGGCCAATGCAGATCTGGCACTTAAAGGCATACATCAGTACCAGGAAAAGTATGGATCCGCTGTGCTACCAAGTCAAAAGCATATAGATATGGAGATCAAATATAATAAATTTGGACTCTTTGGAAAACTTGTGCCTTTATACTTGATCTTGGGGCTTTTACTTTTAGTGTTTGCATTTATCAATGTACTTAAACCGGCATTTTCTATGAAATGGATCATGCGTATAGCATTGGCAGTGCTTATCGTAGGATTTGCTATGCATATTGTCGGATTAGGTATACGTTGGTATATCGCAGGACATGCTCCTTGGTCTAATGCCTATGAATCCATCGTGTTTATCGCGGCTTCTACAGTGCTGGCAGGGGTCATATTGGCTAGACATTCTCCGTTTGCGTTAGCTGGTACAGCCATTTTGGCAGGTGTGACCATGGGTGTAGCACATATGAACTTCATTAACCCGGAGATCACCAATCTTGTGCCTGTCCTTAAGTCGTACTGGCTGATGATACACGTGGCAACCATTATCTCTGGTGATGGTTTCTTCGGATTGGGTTCTATCTTATCACTTTTAGTCCTTATACTCTATATCATAAGAGGAAAAAATGGTAGTGAAAATATAGACCGTTCCATCAAGGAGTTGACAAACCTTTCTGAAATGGGGCTGATCATAGGTCTTTTCCTATTGACCATTGGTAATTTCCTTGGTGGTGTTTGGGCCAATGAAAGTTGGGGACGTTACTGGGGCTGGGATGCTAAAGAGACCTGGGCTGCCGTGACCATTCTCATCTATGCTACGGTACTTCACTTAAGATTCATTCCGGCTTTGAAGTCAAACTTCATTTATAATGTCACTGCTACATGGGCATACTCAACAGTGCTTATGACATACTTTGGTGTAAACTATTATCTCTCAGGTTTACACTCCTATGCAGCAGGTGATCCAGTGCCTATCCCTATGTGGGTATATTATGCAGTGGCAGGATTGTTTGTACTGACACTCTTGGCTGCTAGAAATAGAAAGTTAAGCTAAGCCTTTAACTATAGTATGTCACTACAATACGGCGGTTTT
>Ga0210119_1000090_pt1 | contig 20719 bp, 17 predicted proteins | sample China_Bullhead_C_2_FD_184859 | JGI IMG/M metagenome (GOLD analysis project Ga0210119, IMG submission 184859) | Wetland microbial communities from San Francisco Bay, California, USA, that impact long-term carbon sequestration -... | ecosystem: Environmental > Aquatic > Marine > Wetlands ... | reverse complement strand
CGTGAGAACGCCACCACTGATTCTGATTGTGGAGGACAACCCTGAAAGCTTGGATATCCTCCGGGCCCGCCTCACAGCCCACAACTACGAGGTCATCACAGCGCCCGATGGCGAGGCCGGGTTGACCATGGCCAGAGAGAAACAACCGGACCTGATCCTGTTGGACATTATGATGCCCAAGATGGATGGCATTGAGGTTTGTCGGCGGATCAAAGGGGACCCTTCCTTACCATTCATGCCGATCATCATGGTGACTGCCAAAGCCGATTCAAAAGACGTGGTGGCCGGTCTCGAGGCAGGTGGCGACGAATACCTGACCAAGCCCGTGGACCATGCCGCGCTGGTTGCCAGGGTCAAGTCGATGCTGCGCATCAAAGACCTTCACGACACGGTCCTTGAGCAGTCGGCTCAACTCAAAGTTCAACTCGAGACTGCAACCAAAATTCAATCTCTATTTTGGCCAGAAATTCCTGGAATGGAAGCAGGAAGTCATGTATGGGCTACATCTGTTCCTGCTGGCTATGTGGGTGGTGATTTGTATGACATTATTCCACTGCCGGACTCCAGTTGGTTGGCATATGTAGCCGATGTTTCGGATAAAGGCGTTCCCGCAGCTTTGATTATGGCTGCATTGTCAACCAAAATCCGTAGCGAAGCACTCGTTCAAACTGAAGTGGACAACCTTCTGGAAAGCGTAAATAAAAGCATGTATAGCCTGACGTCCGCAGAAGGATTTTTCGCCACCATTGTTCTTGCCAGGTATTGGCCCTCCAGTGGAAAAATGCAACTTACCCTCGGAGGCCATTTACCACCTTTGTTGATCGTAGATAGCGATATTGGAACCTTGCCCCAGTTAAAGGGAATGTCATTGGGCGTCGCGCCGGATGTCAGTTACGAGCAAAAGGAGATTTTTCTAGCTCCTGGAGAATCTATTCTCTTTTTTACCGATGGAGTGGTGGAAGCAGAGAATGAAAACAAAGACCTATTTGGAAATGATCGCTTGGCCGCTTATATAAGGAATGCAAAAGGACCGCCGTGGGGTAAGGGCCTCTTGGAATTGATAAGCCACTGGCGGGGGGATTCAAGCGCAAATGACGATTTAACAATTTTGGAGATTTGGCGAGATTAAACACTAGCCCGGATAATTCATAACTCGATCGGATCAAGTGGCTGGTCCTGTAAAGCCAGGGTAATCTTTAGACGCTCCCGCATCTGATGATCGAGTATGCTGTTGAATGTCTCTAGTACCATATCTGAGGAATTGTTGGCCTCGCTCATGTGGGCCAGGACTACTTCTTGCAGATTTTCACTGAACACCCGGCTGAGAACATCAACCGACTGTTCATTGGAAAGATGTCCGATGCGGCTCTTGATCCGTTGTTTCACCGGCCAGGGATAGGGGCCGTTCTTCAGCATTTCCATATCATGGTTTGCCTCCAAGATCAGCACGGTGCAGTGCTCGAGATGTCGATACACCAGTTTGGTAGCCGCACCCAAGTCAGTGCAAACCCCTATCTTCACCGAGCCGTTCGCCAGGGTAAACCCTACTGGGTCGACGCCATCGTGTGAGATAGCGAAAGGATGAATGGTAACATCTTCAATGCAGAAGCTCTTTCCGGTGACAAATTCTTCTATCTGATCCAGCCGCCCCACCGAATCCGGTAAATTTAGATAGGTTTGGTTGTTCAGATAGACCGGCAGTTCATATCGCCTTGATAGGGTGCCCACGCCGCGAACATGATCGACGTGCTCATGGGTCACCACAATACCATCCAGGTCTTTAGGGCTGGCACCAACACTGAGCAGCCTCCGCTCTATCTCCCGAGCACTCAAACCACCATCAACCAACAGACGCGCCCTCTCGGTGGCAACATAGGTGCTGTTACCCCGAGAACCACTTGCTAGCACCGACAGCGTTATGCCCACCTCATCCCCTGTTTACAGGCCAACCTAATTAACAGGCTGGGTTAAAATCCGAATTCTCAAATGTTCAAAACGTAACTTCTCGAAAAGACGTGTCAGGTGTTTCGGTCATTTGAAACTGGGGCCCCGCCCGAAGGGTGGGGAGTCCGTAGGACCAATTTTGGTAATTCGAATTTGTTTCGGATTTCGATATTCGGATTTAGGATTTAGGCTCAACCATAGGTTGAGCCGTTAGCGTCCTGTGTGTCCAAACCCCCCTTCGTTCCGGTCGGTCTCGTCCAGGTCTTCCCTCAGATCCCACTGGGCCCTGTAAACTTGACTGATAATCATCTGGCCAATTCTGTCGCCCCGGTGGATGGTGAAGGACTTCTTTCCCAAGTTGATTAGCGCCACCATAATTTCTCCCCGGTAATCGCTATCTATGGTTCCGGGTGCATTGATCACTGCCAGACCGTGATGTATAGCCAATCCACTTCGCGCTCGTATCTGCCCCTCGAAGCCTGCAGGAATGGCCACAGCTAACCCGGTTGGGACCAAGGCGACCTCTTGAGGTTGGATGGCCAAGTCTCCATCTATTGCAGCAAAAAGATCCATGCCGGCTGCCCGATCACTCATATATTGAGGGAGTGGCAGATCTGCATCAAGCTCCCCCCGCACGCGGCGGATGGGGATGGAGAGAAGGCCACGGGGAGGTTGTGCCGGGTGCTTTTCTTGCGTCACTTGTTTATTAGCCCCTTCGAGCTAGTTGGAAAATTGGAACAACGAAAAATATCAAATTCCAAGCACCAAATCACAAACAAATCTCAAATTCCAATACTCAATGACCAAAACAGGTTTGGAATTTCGAATTTTGGTCATTGTTATTTGTTTGATATTTGATATTTGTGATTTGGAATTTCTGGATACTCCAGCACTCCAATACCCTAACAAGGCCCGTTCAAAAAAGAATCACCGAGTTTTGCTGTGGTTTCAGATTTTTATGAGAGACGCTCAGAGTGTTGGGGGCTAGGGTCAGTTTTCATCAAAGGTCTAAGTAGGTATGGTCTACATCGAGCCCATTCACCTGCCCCAGAAGTACCAGGGACATGACCTCTGGCTGAAAAATCTGCTGAGCTAGAGCCTGAATATCCTCCACCGTAACCCGTTCAAGATCAGCCTCTATTTCCTCATAGGTCACGAAACGGTTGAAGATCATTTCGTTCTTGGCCAGGCGGCTCATGCGATTGTCGGTATTTTCCGCGGCCAGGTAGATTCCGCCTTTGATATGCTCTTTGGCAGCACGAAGCTCAGTGTCGCTGATAGGCTCGCGTTTGAAGCGACTGAGTTCTAGGCGAATCAACTCCAGGGTTTCCTTGATGTTGTCGGGTCGCACTGCACCGTAGATTCCCATCATGCCCGTATCGGTTTGAGAAGAGAGAAATGAATAGATGGAGTAGGCTAAGCCGCGGCGTTCTCGCACCTCCTGAAAAAGACGAGAACTCATACTACCGCCGAGGATTACATTAAGGATACTGCAACAGTATCGCTCTTTTTCATGCAGAGAGGTCCCTCGAGTGCCAAGGCAAAGATGGATCTGTTCAATATCCCTGGAATAGAGGTCTACGCGAGAATTAGCCCTGGGGGGTGTACGGTCAAAATTATGCCCGTGTCTTTCAATGTTGCTGAAGGCCGGCCCCACCAGTTCAAGGAATTCTTGGTGATTCACATTGCCGGCGGCAGTCAACACAATCCGATCTGGATGGTAGCCACGGTTCAAGTACTCCAGAATCATCTCGCGGGTAAAACTCTTTACTGTTTGGACGTTACCGAAGATAGGGCGGCCCAGGGCATTTCCGTCCCAGAAGTTCTGATTAAACAATATGTGAACATACTCATCAGGTGTATCCTCCACCATATTGATTTCTTGGAGGATCACTTCTCGCTCGCGCTCAACTTCCACCTGATCAAATACTGATTGCAGAAAAATATCGGAGAGTATCTCTACGACCAGGGGTAGATGGGTGTCGAGAACCTTGGCATGAAAGCAGGTATTTTCTTTACTGGTAAAGGCATTGGACATGCCACCCACAGCATCAAGCTGTTTGGCAATCTCCAGAGCACTTCTCTTCTCTGTGCCTTTGAAAAGCATGTGCTCGATGAAATGGGTTAGGCCGCTTTCATTTTCCTGTTCGTCTCGTGAACCCACATTTAGCCAGATACCCATTGAGACGGAGTGGAGATGGGAAATCCGCTCAGTCACCACCCGCATGCCATTGTCCAGAACCGTTTTATTATACAAGCGCTAGTCCCTCTCTAATGAAGTCATATGCTGCGCGTCAGTAGGGCTGCGCCCGTCATGAGGCCTTACGGCCGTCATTAAGTTGTCTCAACGCTACAATGACAATTTACTATGAATGACAGCGAAGCGTATTGACCCAAGGACCATACATGACGCCGCAGGCATATTGACAGCGTAGCGTAATGACAGCCACTTTGGTGGCCTAATGACCATTCGCGGCAGTGTACTCTGCCGCGAATGCTGTGAGCCCCTAATTCCGAGCCTTGCTAATAGACTCACCCAGGGCAGCTTTGCGGCTGAGACGGATACGTCCATCTCTGTCGATCTCCAACACCTTGACCAGGACCTCGTCTCCTTCGTTGAGCACGTCTCTCACCTTCTGAACTCGTTCATTATCCAGCTGCGAAATGTGGACCAGGCCATCTGTGCCAGGAAGTATCTCCACGAAAGCCCCGAAGTCAGTTATTTTCCGCACCTTGCCCAAGTAGAGACTACCAACTTCAGCCTCAGCCGTAAGTTTATTAATCATCTCTATCGCCATGTTACAGCCGGCAAGGTCAGGGCTCATGATGGTCACTTTGCCATCGTCTTCGACGTCAATCTTGGTGTTGGTTTCGGCAATAATCTGGCGGATTACCTTGCCGCCAGGACCTATGATGTCACGAATTTTGTCGGGATGTATTTCAATGGACAAAACTCGGGGTGCAAAAGGTGAAAGTTCCGGGCGCGGCCCTGAAATTTTCTTGTTCATCTCCTCCAGAATGAAAAGTCGACCTTCCTTGGCCTGAAAGAGGGCCTGACGCATGACATCCTTCGACACGCCAGCCACTTTGATGTCCATTTGCAGAGCTACAACACCTTCGGCACTACCGGTCACCTTGAAGTCCATATCTCCCAGGTGGTCTTCGTCACCAAGGATATCGCTAAGGATGGCTGCCTGATCACCCTCCATAATCAGCCCCATGGCGATCCCGGCCACAGCCTTCTCCAACGGTACCCCTGCATCCATCAAAGCAATAGAGCTGGCGCACACCGAGGCCATGGAAGAAGACCCATTGGATTCCAAGACCTCGGCTACCACCCTCACAGTGTACGGAAAACCATCATGCGAGGGCATGACGGCTTTCATGGTTCGTTCTGCCAGAACTCCATGTCCAATTTCTCGTCTGCTAGGCCCGCGGAGGAACCTCGCCTCCCCGACACAGTACGGCGGGAAATTGTAGTGAAGCATAAAGTTCTTGAACTCATCACCCGCCAGGGACTCAACCCTCTGCTCGTCGGACGAGGAACCCAAGGTTACTACTGAAAGTACCTGAGTCTCGCCGCGAGTAAAAAGCCCGGAACCGTGTGCGCGCGGTAACATGCCGATCTGGCAATCAATGGCCCGTACGTCTGTGGTAGCTCTGCCATCAATTCTCGTTTTTTGGCTGATGATCATGTCGCGCACGTATTTCTTCTCGACATTATGGATAATTTCCCGGACTTCTGACTCCCGCTCCGCAAAATCCGGCCCGAGTTCCTCCATCACTTCCGGAACAATGGCCCGCCGCTTCTCATAGCGCTCATCTTTGACGGCAATCTTATTGGCCTCCTCGACTCGCTTCTGTGACAGCTCTGTCACCCGAGTCGCCAGAGACTCATCCTCTATTGGAGGCTCAAAGGGTTTCTTGCTCTTGCCACAGCGGGACTTGAGCGTTTCCTGCATTTCTAGGATGGGCTGAATCGCCTCATGCGCGAAGAAGAGCGCCTCCAATAGATCATCCTCACTTACAAACAGGGCGTTACCTTCAACCATGACAATGCCTTTATGGTTGCCGGCCACCACCAGATTGAGGTCGCTATTTTCCAACTCAGCCTCAGAAGGGTTGACAGTCAGTTCACCATTCGACCGGCCGACCCGAACAGCCCCGATAGGTCCTTGAAAGGGAAGGTCCGAAATTTCCAGGGCCGCGGAAGCGCCCACAATTGCCACCGTGTCCGGATCGACGTCGGGATCAGCGGAGAGCACCGTCGCAATAATCTGAAGTTCTTTTCGGTATTTTTTGGGAAATAGCGGCCGAATTGGTCGGTCGATGAGGCGGGATCTCAGCGTTTCTCTTTCGCTGGGTCGACCGATTTCACGCCGGAAATACCCTCCGGGAATACGACCCGCCGCGAAACCTTTTTCCATGTAATCAACACTGAGCGGTAAAAAGTCAATGCCTTCCCGGCTCCTATCTTCACCAACTGCAGTCACCAGTATCACGGTGTCACCGTAGCTGATGATTACCGCACCACTGGCCTGTTTTGCCATCTGCCCGGTTTCCAGCCTCATTTTTCGGCCACCCAATTCTATCTCAACAACTTCTTTCATAATGTTACTTCCTTTACTGCTCCAACCCTATCATGCAGAGAGAGCAAGAGCTGGTTGTTCTCGAGCCAATGCCAGATTGGCAGGCTCGCTCTCAGCCTTGGCAAGGCCAAGACAAATTTCTGAAATTTCCCCAGTCTGTGCCTGGGTTCCATACTCGAATGTTTTCCTGGTGGACTGCCGCACAAACCATAAGCAGACCTCTACAAACGGTCTCCGCCAAACCTCTTTAACGGCGAAGCCCCAATCGTTTTATAACCTCTCGGTATCTACTCACATCTTTTCTCTTAAGATAATCTAAGAGTCGGCGGCGTTGTCCCACCATCTTCAGCAGGCCCCGCCGGGAATGATGGTCTTTCTTGTGAGTCTTGAAATGTTCAGTGAGATAGCTAATGCGTTCACTGAGCAACGCTATCTGCACTTCTGGAGAACCGGTATCGGTCTCATGCGTCTTGAAATCCTCTATTACTTCCTTTTTCCTTTCAGCGTTCTGTGCCACCGTTAAAACCTCCTCATGCTTCGACCTTGACCATTATCGTTTTCGCAAAGAAAGTGAATATATTTCCGAAAACCCTCAGTTTAACCTACTAAACCGCACCAAAAACCCGCAGAGTCTTAAATGTGACTCCCCCCTCATGCCTATCGTTAGCAACCTTGGCCGCTTTAGAAACCATTGCCACCAGGTTATTATCGGGGTCCAAAACCTTATACGTACCTGCAGGCCAACCTGGGCTGGACCCAGGGTCAAGAAACTGGATCGAGTCCAGGGTGAACCCTTGGCGTATTCTCTTGGCATCCAGGGGCGAGACTCGCAGCTCAGGATAACAATCTAACGCCTGTGCTGAAGTCATCAGCAACTGGTGCAACTCACCCCTCGCCATGCTTTCTTCAAGTTGTTCCAGGGTTACAGCCTGTCTCAAGTTAAATCCACCACTTGCCAACCGTCGCAACTGGCTCACGTGCCCACTACAGTTCAGGTGGCGGGCCAAATCCACTCCCAGGCTCCGCACATAGGTGCCTTTCGAGCAGGTGACCTCAAACGTTGCTTCCGGCCAGCGTAACTCGCAGAAGGATAGGGCTTTGATCTCCACTTTGCGATTGGGTGGAGTTACCTCAACACCGCGACGCGCCAGGTGGTAAAGCCGTTGTCCTTTCACTCGCACCGCTGAGTAGCGTGGTACCGTCTGCTCAATCTCGCCGATGAAGGCGTCACAGGCCGCCCGAATTTCCCTCTCCTGTAAGGGCTCACATGACTGCCGGGCCACCACCTTGCCGGTGCTGTCTTGGGTATCCGTTTCAACGCCAAAGGAAACATTAAAAAGATATGTCTTTTCATGGTCGGCGAGAAACGGAGCAAGTTTGGTGGCGCCGTTAATCAGCAGGATCAGCACCCCAGTGGCGAATGGATCCAAGGTGCCACTGTGCCCCACCTTCGCAGCTCCCAGCTTCCTCTTCGCCTTTTGGACCACATCATGCGAGGTAAAGCCTGCCGGTTTATCAACAATCAAAACCCCATCGCCAGTGAATCTGGCCTGCGTCTTGATTCCTCTGGTTGTCTTCATCCTCGTGCTGGAGCTCACTGCCGACCTCCAAAAGTGAAAAATCCGGGCCCAAAGGATCCGTCTTTGGGCAGCCTCCTGAGGGGGTTTGAATGCTCTTTCCCCTCTTGTGGCAGTCTGCTGGAGTGATGGAGTGGTGGAGTAATGGAGTAATGAAAAAACCAATCCAAGTTGAAATTAAGGCCTTCGCTTTTGCCAACACTCCAATGCTCCAATACTCCAGTACTCCAAAAAAGCTCGCCATCTTTACCGGCAAAGCCACTGAACTCTGATTTGGCATTAAGGACCAGGTTTTGCATCTTGAATGAATTCCCCTGCCTCTGTCAGAACCTTTTCCACAACCTCTGACAACGATCCTTCTAGACGAAATGCTGCCGCATTATGGTGCCCACCACCACCATGAATCCGGGCAAACTCAGCCACGTCCAGGCCACCCCGAGATCGCAAACTAACATTCACCGCATCCGCAGCTATCTCCCGAAAGAAAATAGCTATCTCAGCGCTGCTAATCGCCCGGGGATAATTAACGAACCCGTCGGTATCGATGAAACTGGTCCCAGTCTCCTCCAACATCTGCCGGCTCACGTGCATGGCCGCCACCCGTCCGTTACTCCTGAGAGTTAGGGTATCGAGGCTGCGAGCTAACAGCTCTATCCGCTCTGAGCTCATACTGTCATAAATCTCGCCGGCTACTTTCTCCGGCCCTACTCCGAGCGAGACCATTTCTGCGGCTATGGCCAGTGTTCTTGCCGTGGTGTTGGCAAAGCGAAAAGACCCTGTATCGGTCAAAATGGCAGTATAAATGTTCTCTGCTACCTCCGGGGTCAAGGACACTGGAATGGCCTGAAAAATTTCATAAAGAATCTCGGCAGTGCTACTGCACTCTGGCCGGACCAGGTTCAGTTGGCCAAAATCACCACTGGAACTATGATGGTCGATATGGATGATTTTTCCGACGTGCTGGAGAACATCGGCAGCGCTGCCAATCCTGTCAAGTGCACCACAATCCAGCACCACTGCCACTTCAAAGCGGTCGAGGCCCGATATCTCTCTGACAATTCGGTCCGCGTAAGGAAGGAATCGTAAGAACTCGGGCACCTCATCCTGGCAGTAGGCCACCACCTGCTTCCCCATTCCCTCAAGCACCAAGGCGAGGGCCCCCAGAGAACCGATAGCGTCACCGTCTGGGTTTACGTGGGTGGCCAGCAAGAAGCGTTCGTTGTTCTTGAGCTCTTGTGCAATTGTCGCAATCATTCCAGACCAGGTTCCTTGAGCTCAGTGAGCAGTTGATCAATGTGAGATCCGTGTTCCAGAGCAGCATCGAAGTAAAATGCAATATCCGGAATGCGTCGGAGGTAGAGCCGCTTACCCAGTTCACGCTTGACAAAACCTCGAGCACTTTCCAAACCCACAGCTGCTGCTGCCTTTTTGTCCTCGTCGCCCAGCAAGCTGTAAAATACTCTGGCCTGTCGCAGGTCCGGTGACACCTTGACAGCCGTCAAGGTGATGTCAGCAAGGCGAGGGTCTCTCACCTTCCGCAGAAGCACTTCGGCAAGCTCCTTCAATACGAGATCCGCAACTCGATCTGCCCGCTTGTGTTCCATGAGTGTCCGTAATCAAAAATGAATCAATTCCCTCTGGACATCCACAATCTCGGCCAACTGTATATCCTCAATGAAATTGATGGCTTTGTCCAATTTAGATTCAATATATCTTCCCTCATTGCCCACTGCGACGATACCCAACTCAGCAGCCTGCCATTTATCCTGGTCGTCGGTTTCAGCCACTGCCAGATTGAAGCGTCGGCGTAACCGCTCGCAAATGCTCTTAACCACCTTGCGCTTGCCCTTGAGGGATTGGTTACCCGGCAAACGCAAGCTCAGCTTTGCAATCCCCACAACCATCGCCCTACTCGTTGCCCCAAGCTGAAATCATGCTCGCAAACATCATCCCGACTTGTTGCCACCAGGTTCCAGGACAGCTTTGATTTCTTCGATTGTGTATGTCTCCAGGATATCGCCAATCTTGACATCGTTGAAATTCTCAATGATTATGCCGCAATCCTGACCCGCTTTGACCTCTTTGACCTCATCTTTGTAGCGCCTGAGTGAAGCGATCTTACTATCGTTGATCACCACGTTGTCACGCAACACCCTGATCTTTGCTCCTCGTTCCACCCGGCCTTCATTCACCATACTGCCGGCAACAGTCCCTACCCGGGAAGCATGAAAAGTCTTGAGCACCTCGGCACGACCCATGGAGTGCTCTTTGTATATGGGATCTAACATTCCCTCCATTGCGTCTTTTACTTCACCTACAAGTTGATAGATGACGTCATAGAAGCGCAGGTCGACTTTCTCGGCGTCTGCTAACTCTTGGGCTTTCTGCGAAGCCCTGACGCTAAAGCCAATAGTTATGGCATCTGAAGCGGAAGCCAGCATCACATCTGTCTCAGTAACAGCTCCCGCTGCACTATGAATGATGTTGACCTTGATCTCCTCGGTACTCAGATTGTTCAGGGAGTCGGTAATGGCCTCCAAGGAGCCCTGAACGTCAGCCTTGAGCACAATCCTGAGCTCCTTGGTCTCACCCTCTTTGATGCGCTCAAAGAGGTTGTCCAAAGTTACTTTCGTCGCTCGGGAAAGCTCTGCCTCACGCGACTTCAACTGCCGGTGCGCTGCCACCTGTTTTGCCTGCTTCTCGTCGTTCACCACCACCAACTCATCACCAGCATGTGGCACCCCTGATATTCCGTGCACTTCCACAGGCATGGACGGCGTTACTTCTGCCACTTTACGGCCGCGATCGTCCAGCATGGCTCGCACCCTGCCGTAAAAAGTGCCACAGACGAAAGGATCTCCGGCTCGCAGGGTTCCCTCTTGCACCAAGACAGTGGCCAACGGTCCCTTACCTCGGTCCAATCGAGCCTCGACCACCCTCCCTCTGGACTTCTTGTCTGGGTTCGCCTTCAGTTCCATGAGTTCAGCCTGGAGCAGGATGAGCTCAAGCAATTCATCCAGCCCTGTCTTCTCTTTGGCTGACACTTCCACCATGGTGGTATCACCGCCCCACTCCTCTGGATTCAGCCCTCTCTCGGCCAACTCACGTTTCACCCTGTCGGGGTCGGCATTTGCTTTGTCTATCTTGTTTATGGCCACCAGGATCGGGACTTCTGCCGCCTGGGCATGGTTGATTGCCTCAACCGTCTGTTGCATAACCCCATCGTCGGCCGCCACCACGAGAACCACCAGGTCGGTTACCCTGGCACCACGGGCCCGCATGGCCGTAAAAGCCTCATGGCCCGGGGTGTCTAAGAAGACCACTTGGCCGGCATCCAGCTTCACATTGTAAGCACCTATATGCTGGGTGATGCCTCCTGCCTCTCCCTCTGTAACCTTGGTCTGGCGGACAGCGTCAAGCAGTGAAGTCTTGCCATGATCAACGTGTCCCATAATGGTTACCACCGGAGGCCGTGGCTTGAGGTCTTTCTTCTTATCCGGTACAGCCTGTAAGATTGTCGCCTCCTCAAAACCTGTTTTCTCGGCCTCATAATTAAATTCCGTCGCCACCAGGGAAGCGGTGTCAAAATCAATCGCCTGGTTCACTGTGGCCATGAGGCCCAATTCCATAAGTTGGGTAATGACCTCTCTGGCCTTGACTCCCATGCGCTTGGCAAGACTGGCCACGGTGATGGCTTCGTCAAGTTTGACCCTTCGCTTGGCGGCTTTGGGTATGGTGATCTCGGTTTGCTTTGCGTCTTTGGCAACTGCTCGTGCTCGCGCGGCCTTGCGGCCTTTCATCATCCGGCCCGGCCCGCGACGCCTGGCGTAAAGATCGTCCCCAGTGACCACCTCTTTGCGGCGGCTCGGCAGTCCCCTCCTCACTGGCCCTTCCTCACTCTCATCAACTCGTGCTCGCTTCCCTTTTTTCTTCTTGGGTTTGCCCGGCCTCTTTGTCGCCTCGGCCTCGGGTCCTGGTGGAGTGGGCACAGGCTCAACCACTTTCTCCACTGCTTCCATTGATTCTTCAATCTTTGGCTCTGCCTTCTTCGGTTCAGGAACAACCTCGGCCCCCCGCTCAGGTAGCTTGATAATTTTGGCGGCAGCCTCTTTCTTGCCTCGCCTCCGGGGTTTTTTGACCTTCTTTTCCTTTACTTTCTTCGCCGGTTTTTCCTCTTTCGCAACCTCGACATCCGGTTCAACTTTCTCTGGCTTTTCGGGCTCAACTTCTGGTGCTTCTCCCTCAACCACAGGCGGTGGCAACTCCGCCTCGACTACCGCTTCAGCCTGTTCCTCGACGGGGGGTGCTGTCTCTGCCGCTACTTCGGTCTCCACCTCCTCCGCTGGAGGCTCAGCCTTAACAATCTTTCGCCGCCTGCGGATGATTCCTCGACGAACCCGCTTTTCCTCAATCAGTTGCTGCGCTCGACCCGTCACCGTGTCACGAAGCAGTTGGGCTTGCTCTTCATCCAAAGAGCTCATGTGCCCTTTGATCTGAATGCCCAAACTTTCGATCCGCTCCAGCAGATCTGTGTTGGGAATCTCTAATTCTTTTGCTAGTTCGTACACCCTCAACTTCGCCATTCAATCCCCCGACTTCTATTAATATTCTATCTCCAAAAGTGCATAACCGCACTCTTGAGTGTTTGGTCAGATCATTGCTCTTGAAATTGGACGCTACACCTCTGGAGAGCCTCCGCCATGGTCAGGGCAGGACTCCAAGCGGTCTGGGGTAACGATCGTCGAAACGCCTTCTCAAGGTAGGCCAGTTTGACTCGCGTCAGGCACTCTGGCCTCGGGCACACATAAGAACCACGCCCACGGAGCCGCTGCCGGTAATCCAGGCACACCTTGCTCTCCTCATCCAGCGCCAACCGAAGGAGTTCGGCTTTGGCTCTCTTGCTGCCGCAGACAATGCACGTTCGCTGCGGCTGTCCCCGCTTCTCTCCTTTCTTCATACTCATTCTGCGGTGGTCTCTTCAGGCTCGCCGGCTTCCTCGTCCTTGGCCGCAGCCTCCTTCTCCTTTTGCTCGGCCGCATAACTCTTGGCCGCCTCGATTAACTTCACGGCCTTCTGTTGACTGAGACCTGGAAGCGCCACCAACTCCTCCACCTGAGCGCCGGCCAAGTCCTCCGCCGCAGCAAAACCAGCCTCATACAAATTGTCAGCGGTGGAATCCCCGACACCTGGCAGAGCCAGGAGAGAATCATAGCCATCTTTGAGCGATTTCTGATACTTCGCCTCGCTCTTAACGTCAATGCGCCACTCGGCCAGTTTCGAAGCCAACCGCACGTTTTGCCCCCGCTTGCCGATGGCCAGCGAAAGCTGGTCATCAGGAACGATGACTTCCATGAGCCGATTTGTCTGGTCGATGACAACTTTGGAAATAACAGCAGGTGCCAGCGCGTTTACTACATACCTGGCAGGATCCGGATTGTATTCGATGATGTCTATTTTTTCACCGCGCAACTCTTGGACCACACTTTGTACCCGAGATCCCTTCATGCCCACGCAGGCACCCACCGGATCGATGTCGGGGTCTTTGGAGGTCACAGCTATCTTAGCTCTGCTGCCAGGTTCGCGAACCGCTGCCATGATGGTGACAATACCTTCGGCGATCTCGGGCACCTCTGAGCTGAAAAGGTTGGCGAGAAAATCAGGGTGGGTGCGGCTAAGGATGATCTGAGGTCCACGCGATTCTCTATTCACATCGAGCACCAAGGCCCTTATGCGATCACCCCTCCGATAGCTTTCTCTGGGCACCTGCTCCCTGTAGGGGACAACAGCCTCAGCCCGACCCAAGTTAACCGTAATACCCCCTCTATCGAGGCGTTGAACGATGCCGTTGATGACCTCGCCAATCCGGTCTTTGTAGTCCTCGTAGATCATCTCCCGCTCTGCATCCTTCATTTTCTGGATGATTACCTGCTTGGCGGACTGAGCGGCAATACGACCAAAGGTGTCGGTGTCCAGCTTGATTCCGAGACTATCGCCGATTTCACAGTCAGGATCCAGTTCCCGCCCTTCATCCAGCGAAATCTCCAGTAGCGAATCCGTTACCTCGTCCACAACCTCTTTGAATTGAAAGGCCTCAATCTCCCCAAATTCGTCATTGTAGGCTACTTCCAGATCAAGATCGTGGCCAAACTTCTTCCTGGCCGCAGACCGCATGGCCTCTTCCAATGTGGAAATAAGGACATCCCGCTCGATGCCCTTATCTCTGCTGACTTGCTCGATTATCCTCTTTAAGTCCTGGATCATCTCCCCTGCTCTCCTTGTGAACTTAATTCTGTGTCCAAAATCTCATTTTCTCAGGCGCTAGAACTCATAGATCAAATTGGCCTTGGCAATGTCTTTCAGAGCTACTGAACAACGACCTTCAGGAGCCGCCACGACAACCGATTCATCTTCAACTCCCTCGAGCTCTCCCACAATTTTCTTTCGCCCATCTATGGGCGCAACCAGCCGCAGCCGCACCTTCTCTCCCGCAAAACGAGAAAAGTCTTCCTTTTTTCTGAGACGCCGATTCAAGCCTGGCGAAGAGACCTCCAGCACGTAAGCCTGGGGGATTACATCTTTTACATCCAGAAGATCTCCCAGTTCGCGGCTAATATTGGCGCAATCATCCAAGGTGACTCCGCCGTCCTTGTCGATAAACAACCGAAGCATCCATCGGCGCCCTTGCCTTCGATACTCAAGGTCCACCAACTCCATTCCCTCCGAAGCGACGAGGGCCTCCGTGAGTTGCTCCAGCTGCTGCCGAATCTGTTTTTGGATCTCTGTTTCCATATACAAAAAAAAAGTGGGCTTACGCCCACTTCTCTTAGCAGACTAGATTATAACTAAATTGACTACAAAAGTTAGCTTTTGAAGCAAGTAAGATTATAACCTAATAATCCACTAATCGAAGTAAGCTTCCTGCCGGTGACTCAACACCCACCGGGCAGCTACCTCAAAAAGGGACATGAACATCGGCCTGTCGCCGTGTTCCCTCCGAACATTCATCCAACTCAGCTGGAAGAATCGGTGGAGCGGGCAACGGGACTCGAACCCGCGACACCGAGCTTGGGAAGCTCGTACTCTACCAACTGAGCTATGCCCGCTCAAGCGTTCCGAAGTCTAATCAATAAGCTATTTTTTGTCAACCATTTTCCCACTTTGGCTGTTCGTGTACTTTCGACAAGAAAAATAGGGTAATCCCTGTGGCTCCACCATTGACACAACCTGGCTCGTATGCTACCCAATTTTGATAATCTTACAACTGCATTGTTCGCTGATACCCCGGGTTCATCCGAAAGGGTGGACTCCGAGAGCTAACCCGGATGTTTCATGAATCGCTGTCGCGAGACCACGCAACTGGGAACCCGCTTGCGGGACTGAGCGGAGCGCAGCGAGCGCGAAGAGGATGGGCGTGCCACTGGGCAACCGCAGGGGGTTGGTTCCGAGGCGTACCTGAACGGTACGTCGCAGGGGGAGCCTGTCCTGAGCCTGTCGAAGGAACACCCGAGGACGCCGAGAAGGACGGCCATATCTGTGGTCGCAGCAAGTGATTCATGAAACATCCGGGTTAAGTGGGAGGTAAATCCTTGTCTGAACACTTTAGAAAATGGCAACCTTACGGGGCCGCCACTCTCGTTGGCAGTCTGCCGCACCATGATCGGCAAAAAGCCATCGACTTGGTATTTGAGGAGATAGGCGAAATCCCCGCCTGGCCTCAGCTCTCCTCCTACACCAGTGAACAAATGATGGTGCAATACAACGAGGGACTGCCCGGACTAGAGCGCAAGAATGACCGCATTCTGTTTGCCGTCTCAGACCCAGGCTTCGAACAGGAGCTGCTTGCATTCTATGAAGAATACCTGCCGGTCTCAAATGGCGAGCTTTCTCTGGATGAATCACGCTTCCGTTTCGGCGAAGACACTGGCAGGACCTTCTTCGCCTTCTTGGAACGTCTGAAACGACAGGAACCGACGGCTGCTGCAGTGAAGGGACAGATAACCGGACCTTTTACGCTACTGGCGACGCTCAAAGACGAGAATGGCCAGCTCGCCCTCTATGATCCTCGCCTTCGCGATGTGGTGGTTAAAGCTCTGGCGCTCAACGCGCAATGGCAGGTAGAACTGCTCAGCCAGTTTTCGCTTCCTACCATTATATTCATTGACGAGCCAGCTCTGGCTGGCTTCGGATCATCCGCCTTCATCAGCGTTTCTGCAGAAGACATCTCTACAATGCTTGATGAAGTGGCCGGCCATATTCACAGAGCAGGCGGTCTTGCCGGGACTCATGTTTGTGCGAACACCGATTGGTCTCTGTTTTTCGGCCGTTCTCTGGATGTGATCAATTTTGATGCCTATACCTATTTCGACCGCTTCGCCCTCTACCGTCAGGATCTCGTTTCCTTCATCGAGCGCGGCGGTATCGTGGCCTGGGGCATAGTCCCCACCATGGACCCGGAGAATATCAAAAAAGAAAATGCTGATTCTCTGGTGAGCCGCTGGCGTCAGCAGGTGGAGCAATTGGTCGGCGATGATCTTTCGTTGGAAACCATCTTTCGCCAGTCGATCATCACCCCCAGCTGCGGCTGCGGCACCCTGACCGAACCCCTGGCTGAACGAGTAGTTCACCTCACCCGTCAGGTCTCAGAACAGCTACGCCAAAAGACAGGAATTTAAAGAAAGGCACAAGGCGCAAGGTACAAGGCGCAAGGCCTGTGTTGGTTTGGAGCAGACAGCTGTAGTGACTAAAAATTCCAAATAACAAATACCAAATAACAAACAAAACACAATGACCGAAATTCAAAATTCAAAACCCGTATATGATCTTGAAGAAAGAACATTTCAATTCGCTAAAGCTGTTAGGCTTTTCGTTAAGACATTGCCGAAAACAATTGCGAATATCGAGGATGGCAAACAATTGATAAAGGCCTCCGGTTCAGTAGGTGCAAATTATATAGAGGCCAATGAATCATTAGGCAAAAAAGACTTTTCAATGAGAACCAAAATAAGCCGCAAGGAAGCAAAAGAAAGCGCTTATTGGCTCAGGGTGATTCATGAGACGAACAATCTAGAGAATGCGGATGATGCCCAAGGTCTGATACAAGAGGCAAAAGAATTGAAGAAGATTTTTTCATCAATACTGGAAAAATCAAAATGACCTAAATTTGAGTTTTCAAATCTGTTTTGGTCATTGAGTATTGGAATTTGAGATTTATTTGAGATTTGGTGCTTGGGACTTGTTATTTGAAAAACTGGTGCTTGGAGTTTAGGATCTCATAAACTCTAGCTTTCCAGTATTCCAACCCAGTCCGCATTACTTATTGGCACCGTGGTACTGAAAAGAAAGTGCTGTGGATTGCGTTGACCGCGCTGTGCAGATCTCGGGTTCTCACCAGAAAATAGAGGGCCACCCTGGACGGGCCAAATGAGATCATCTCCACATTGACATTACAGCCAGCCACTGCTGCAAAGCAGCGAGCCGCAATGCCCTTGCGTTTGGCGAGACCCTCGCCCACAATGCCCACCAGAGCCACATCATCAACTTTCTCCAACCGCCCATAGGACCTGGGCCTTAATGACTTAAGGGCCTCGCGTCCTGTCTCCAGGTCATTGTATGCGAGTAAGAGGCTGATGCAGGTTTGAGAAGTGACTACCGATTTGATGTTTACCCCGCTTTCTGTAAGCCGACCAGCCACTTGGGCCAGAATCCCGGGTCGAGCTCCTACTCCTGAGGCATGGATCTTGAGAATACCAATATCAGTGTCATACGTGACGCTTTTAATCACCTTCTCGGGCCGGGGACTTTTTGCGGTGATGAGGCTCCCAGGTCCCTCCGGATCCAGGGTGTTCTTGATGGCAATATTGAGCTTGTTTCTCCTGAGCGGCTCCACTGTGCGGGGGTGAAGAATCTTGGCGCCGAAGTAAGAGAGCTCTGCAGCTTCCTCATAAGAGAGAACCGGTATGAGTTGCGCTTCGGGCACGAATTTGGGATCGGCGCTCATGAAACCGTCCACATCCTTCCATATCTCCAGGGTCTCGGCTTTCATTGCCACAGCCACTACTGCGGCCGAATAGTCGCTGCCGCCGCGGCCAAAGGTAGTGATATCGCCCTCCTCACTTATCCCGAAGAAACCAGGAATAAAGAGGATCATCCCTTCATTTAGTAAGGGCGTCAGATTCCGCTGCAGATTGTTCGTTGTTTTGCGTAGATTTGCAGTGGCATCACCGAATTTGCCGTCCGTGTACAAGCCGATTTCTTCAGGCATGAGGCATGCGGCATTGATACCTCGGCAGCGGAGGGCGCTGGCAAACAGCTCCACTATGAAGCGTTCGCCATAACTGCTTATCATGTCTCTCATTCTCGGTGTGATCTCCCGAGTGAAATTGAGACCGTAATACAGACGGTCGAGCTCACTCAGAGACTTGTCTAGGTCCCGGCTGAACACTTCGAGACCGTCACAGTTGGAGATTAGTTGGCGAGCAACCACTGTGTGCTTGCTCCTCAAATCTCCGATGATCTCAGGGATAGCATTCTCATCGGCTAGAGCCGCAGACATCCCGTCGATGAGGGCGTCAGTGACCCCGTTCAGGGCAGAGAGCACGAAAATATTGCCCTGCCCCCGAGTAGCGATGAGATCAAAAATGTGCTCGATGGTCTCTTTATCCTTCAGAGAGCCACCGCCAATCTTTATTACCTTCATCTTTTTGCACCCATGTTCTGTATGTTCTTTGTGATGTAACGCAAACAGGCAAAAAGATCAACAGAGGACCTGGTTCCTTGCTATGAAGTCGACTGTTTGGTAACCTTGTCTTGGTTTACATTCCTCGTGAACTGGCATGGAGAGCAATGAAGATCTGCAGACCACGTAGAAACTTATTGGCAATGTGGCTGTTCGCAAGAGCTCTCCTCTTTGTTTTGCCTTCGTTTGTCTTCCTTACTCCCCCCCTTTTGGCATCGCAGCAAATCGAACGAAAGAAAGTTCTCGTGCTCTTTTCTTTCAGGCCGACATTGCCTGTAGCTTACCAGTGGGATCGAGGTATTCAATCGGTCTTTGAACCGAGCACATCCCATAAAATGGTTGTCAATATCGAGTACCTGGACCTGATGCACTTTGATGACGAGCGCTACATCCAAATTCTGCTTGATATTTTTCAGTACAAATATTCAAAACCAAAACCGGATTTAATTATCCCGGTGTTTAATTCGGCGGTTGCTCTGGTGCTGAAGCATGGACCGGATCTTTTCCCTGGTGTTCCCATAGTATTTGGCGGTGTTGAAAGCAAATTTGTTGAAAATCGGTCCCTCGGACCAAACGTCACCGGTTATTTAACAGACAACAATTATACAGGTACGCTTGACTTGGCGCTCAATTTACACCCGGATACCCGGCATGTTGCGGTTGTTGCGGGTGCGGGTCCTATCGGTCGCGGATGGAGTAAAGCTTGCCGGGAAGCGTTTAAGGCATATGAAGAACGTGTCGATTTTACCTATCTGATCGGACTCCCGTTGGAAGCGCTTTTGGAGAAATTGGCGAACCTGTCCGCACATACAGTGGTTTTCTCTCTTCCGGTCCTCCAAGACGGTGCAGGCAAAAATTTTATTGGCAATGAGTCGCTTTCTCAAATCACACGTGTGTCCAGTGCCCCTGTCTACTCTTTCCGGGACGTAAATATCGGCACCGGCATCGTCGGTGGGTATATGAGCAGCTTTGAAGAAGATGGAAAGGCGGTTGCGCAATTGGGTTTGCGTATTTTAAACGGAGAACAGCCAGAAGACATACCGATAGCGCGAGCGCCAACTTTTCTATACATGTTTGACTGGCGACAGCTCAAGCGCTGGTCTATTGCCGAAGACAAACTACCGCAGGGCAGTATTATCAAGTTCAAACAACTCACCATCTGGGACATGTACAAGGGCCGAATTATCGGTGCTTTCGCAATGATTTTGTTGCAGGCGTTGATTATTTTCTATTTACTACATCAACGCCGGATACGCCGCCAGTCCGAAGAAAATTTGTTGCAGACCGAAGAGAAATACAGAACTGTTGCTGATTATACATATGACTGGGAATACTGGCAAAATCCTGACGGCTCATTACAATATATATCTCCATCCTGCGAGCGCATCTGTGGCTATCCGGCTCAGGATTTATTGACCAATCCCTCTTTGCTCCAGGATATGATCGTACCTGAGGATAAAGCGGCCTGGGATGAACACAGATGCAGTGTCCAAAAGGACATGAGATCAGAAGAAATTCAATTTCGTATTCAAAAACCGGATGGAGAAATTCGCTGGATCGAGCATGCCTGTCAACCGGTATTCGACCACAAGGGGAATAACCAAGGCATTCGCGTCAGTAATCGCGATATAACCAAAAGGGCATTTTATCGATCAGAAACACACAAGCTCCAATCAGAATTGGCACACATGGATCGGGTTGTCACAATCAGCACTCTGACCTCTGCAATGGCTCACGAAATCAACCAACCGCTTGCAGCAATGCGAAGTTATGCGCAAGCGGCTCTCCGTTTCATGGATAAAGACCATCCTGAATATGATAGCGCACGAAAAGCACTGCAAGGTATTGTTGCGGATAACAAAAGAGCTGCAGCA
>Ga0210119_1000088_pt1 | contig 21102 bp, 15 predicted proteins | sample China_Bullhead_C_2_FD_184859 | JGI IMG/M metagenome (GOLD analysis project Ga0210119, IMG submission 184859) | Wetland microbial communities from San Francisco Bay, California, USA, that impact long-term carbon sequestration -... | ecosystem: Environmental > Aquatic > Marine > Wetlands ... | reverse complement strand
AATCAAACAGTTGTTGATGTGCCCAACTCAGCGACTCCGATTGGGAAGCTGATGTTCTACCATTGAACTACACCCGCAAATCAGGGAGTTACGTCTCACCTGGGCTCGGCTGAGCACAAAAGTGAGCGTACTTCGATTCTAAGCGATTCTGAGGTCGGGAGAGAAGAGACTGGGTGCTTCAAGCTGAACAAACTATTGCGTCGGGAATCGCTCCAGAGGAACTTGAGCCCGTGACCGTTGTCCCAGTCGTGGATTTTCCCGGTTTTAAGGGCTTTGGCGATCAACCCATCTGCGCGGTTTTTGTAGATCAAAGACGCTACGACTGGAATGGCCCTCAACTCCGTCTAATAACCGAGCCGCTCGAACAGGATCCGCTTCACAGGGACGCCGATCTCCTTCAGAGATGCCGAGACTGCATCGACCATGAGGGGTGGCCCGCACACGTAGTAGTCCCACGCATCGCGGTCTTGAGCTGCGAAGGTCCTGTCGAGCAATTCCTTGTCGATGACACCCACATGACCGTCGAATCCGGGCGGGGGATCGGACAAGACTAGCGTCTGATCGAACTGGAGTTCGGCCTCGAGTGTCTTGATCTCGTCCTGGAAGACCATTTGATCCATTGTGCGATTGCCATAGATCAAACGGATCGGCCGGGAGTCCTCGATATCCCGAAGCTGCCTGAGTATCCCAAGTATCGGCCCAATGCCCGCGCCACCGGCAATCAGACCGATACCGCGGGCTTTCCTGGCCGTCAGGGTGAATACACCATGCGGCCCGTCGAGGTATACGCGCCTGCCTGGCTCGAGCCTTTGATCAAGGCTGGCGGTGAAATCCCCGAGGTCGCGTATCAGGAACGAAACAGACGGGAGCGAGGCAGGACTCGATGCGATCGAAAAGGGATGTTCCTCACGATTGTAGATACTGCCGGTGGCATTCAGCCAGCAGAACTGCCCGGCGTCAAAGTTGAACGCGAAATCACCGTCTTTTTCTAGGGTCACATACCAATCGTCCTTTCCGACCTTGCGACAATCCTTTACCTTGAATGGCTTTCTTGCGACTTGCGATGGGCGATAGAAGTAGGTGTAGAAGACCGCGCCAACAGCAACCGCACATAGCGTTATCCACAGTACGTCGAACCAGATGTTGTATCGGCCATGGCGCCCGACAGTAACGGCATGATGTGTCGCTAACACAATCATTGCGACAAACCCGAGTGCGTGGCTGTAGCGCCACATCTCGTACTTCATTCCCAGTTTGTCGCGATACATCGACATCAATACCCATATCCACAGTAGCGTCCAGGCAAAAAGCCCGGTTCGGGATTCGGAGTCGACGAACATGAGCCACATGTCATGGAGGGCGAGCTGTGGCGCGATGAAAAATCGCGGCAAATGAATCAGGAACGGGTGCAGGAAGAACAATAGCGCCAGGATCTCGCCCGCTTTCCGATGCAAAAACATCGCGTGATCGACGCCGGTCGCATAGTTGATCGTGTTGATGCGGCCGGTCAGAACGAACTGCGCCAGCAGCATGGTCATCCCGACGATGGTGAGTAGCGAAACCAGCTCGGTGTACCAGTTTCGTATTTCCAGTCCCTGGGTATACGACAGCGCCCACGGGATCAGCGCCAGCGACAGATAGACCGCCAGGATCGGTCTTAATGTCATCGGCGGCTTCCTGATCAGGGGAAGCAGCGCCTCTTCTCGTGTTTCCAGGCTCATCGGGTCATTCCACCGAACTCTCGCTTGCTTCGTCTAGCGTGTAATCCATTTCGGGCGGCTCAAAAGGTTCGGGTTCTTCGTACGGCCGAAACGCGGGCGGTGTGGGTGCCTGGTCACAACCGGCCAGGCCGCTGCAAAGCAGCAATGCCACGCAAATAACTGGAAATCGAATGCAACCGGACCGCACTGCTTGCTCTGCCATCGCGACCTAACCCCAGGACACGAAGGGTTTGACCGCCTTGTCGGGCGTCAGCGTGATTGCGTCCACCGGGCATGAGAGCCGGCACAGGTGGCAAATCTGGCAATCGACCTGGTAGGCCACGTAGGCCTGGTTCGAGTCCGGGTCCATGCGAATGACGTCCGTGGGGCAAGCGACCACGCAGTTTTCGCAGCCGATACAACCGTGAATCCGTTCGATAGGCATGGTCTAGACCCAATCCGGATGGTTTGCCAGGAACTCGTCCTCTCCCGGAAACTCCCGGGGATATCGTTCGCGATAAGGCAAGTTCGAGTCGGGCTTCCATTCTTCTGGTATGGGCTTCTTGCCCAGGACCATCTTTCCGTCTTCCTCTTTGATCGTGACCCAGCAGTGCCAGTCCTTGTCGTTACGGGCCGGAAAGTCTTCACGGTAGTGCGTGCCGCGACTTTCCTCCCTGAAGAGGCCGGCGCGCAATTTCATTTCGGCGTTGAGCAACATGTTCTTCAGCTCGTGAGTTTCCCTGAGCTCGTGGCCGTCCCGGGAAATCAAATGGGGCACGACACGGTCGCGCAGGAATTCCAGTGACGCGAGCGCGCCTTCGAGGCGCCTCGGTTCTTTCACGTACAGTATGTGGATGGGTGTCATCGTGGTGCGCAAAACTTCCACGGCCCATTCCGCACTGTACCCGCGCAGGTTTCTCCTGGGCGCCCAGATGTCTTCGATTCGTGAATCCACCTCATCGCGGCTTACGCGCCCAGATGTTGTCTGGCTCGCGTAGGCCGCCGCGTGGCGACCCGCGATGCGACCCTGGATGGCCGACCCATACGAAGAAAACCCGCGGCCCGGGTAACTGGAGCCGCAAAGATACGATGCCAGGGCGTCACCCGCTGCCCAGAGACCCGCGACCCCGTCGGCCGAACAGGTGTAATCGGAGTTGACCACACCTTCGCCTTTATGCACGCCCATTCCGGCAGTCGATCCTCCTACACGATGACCCATGTCAGTTCGACCGCCACTCGGTGGCTCACCGTATTCGATCGTCATGTCAGGAGTTTTGAGGAAGCCTTTGCCCTTGTAGAGCTCACGATTGCGAACGACAAACGGATCGTCACGCGGATCGCCCTCGGGGATTGGCTCTCCGCCGGGCGGTCCCCCGACTTGCCGGCCGAGATTGCCTTTGTACGCGTTGATCGCGCCATCCAGGTTGAGGCCGCCAGCGATCGGATGCGGCGGCCCGGCCATGATGTAGGCCCCGGTCACGCTCTGGGCAAATTCCCAGCCGTTATAGGCGGCCGCGGGATAATGGTAGAAGGTCGTGTGCGTGTCGTTGAATTCCTTGCCGCTGACCGTGGCGCCGGCCCTGTAAGCCATCGCGTCGCCGTCGAAGGTCTGGCCCCAGATGGGAAAGCCGGGGCTCTTGTACGATCCGGCGCCGGTGCACAGGATGACCGCCTTCGCGGTGACTACAATCGCCCTGGATTCTTCCCGCGAATCATCGTAAGTAAAGCCGACTCCGCCGGCGATACGGCCCTGCTCGTCCTTGAACAGCGAGGTCATCATGACCCGCTCCAGCATTTCGACGCCGGCTTCCTGCATGTACCCCTTGAACACCCGGGAGCCGCGCTCGAACGGTTTCGTGTCGTGGGCGCCCATTTCCCGCAGGGTCCAGAAAATCTCCAGGGACTCGTCCATGAAGATGTCAAGCCATTTGCGGTCGTTTACATGCTCAGTGTTGGTCGCAACATTGCGATGCCACTCTTTACGGTCATAGATTGACTCATCGAAGGGCCTGCTGTCGGATGCCCACGGAGACATACCGGACCAGCCAATGCCGCCTTTGTCGACGACCAGGACGCGCTGGCCGTTCTTCCTAGCCTCGAGTGCCGCAAACGTTCCGGCAAAGCCGCTACCGAGGATCAGTACGTCTGTGTCGTATTGGGACTTGGAAACCCTGGTAAGGGGTTTCGCGCGATTGTTTTCAATGATCGGAAGCGCTAAGGGTATCGAGAGGGCGGCACCGGTGTAGCCGCCCAGTCGAATGAAATCACGCCGGGTCAGGCCATCGGATTTTCCGCTCTTCTGCGGCTCCTCCGGCTGGCCGGGCTTTTTGACGTCATCTGACATGTCGACGACTCGCTTGATTGCTTGTCTTCGGCCCGAAACTCGTCAAGCACAGAGTGCACATCATCGGGGTCCTTTGGCGGTGCACTCACGGGGGGCGCGGGCGCCAGCCTCGGAAACGATGATACCGGTTCGACGAGCGAACGCATCCCACCTGGCAACCATCTCGTCCATAGCCTCCGGCCTCTTTTCGGCCAGGTCATCGGTCTCGCCCGGATCCGTACCCAGGTCGAAGAGTTGCCATTCTGCATTCCCCTCAGGCGGGGGCAGCCTCACCAGTTTCAGGTCACCGTACTGCAAGCCCTGTCGCCTGTGCACACTGAACCCATAGAGCGGGACGTCATGAACCTTGTCCGTCTCACCCTCGAGGAAAGGCAGCAGGGATTTACCGGTCACCTCCAGCACTTCACGCCCCCGATAGGAGTCGCCCGGATGCTCTACCCCGGCGATATCCAGAAAGGTCGGCAACAAGTCCATCACGGACATGAACTCATTGCTTACTCCGGACACTTCTGCCCCTCGAGGGAACGAGATGATGGCCGGCACCCGGATGCCGCCTTCGGTCGTCATGCCTTTGTGCAGGCTGAATGGTGTGGAGGCGACTTCGGCCCAGGAGCCCCCGTATGAGACGAATGAAGATTCGGTACCCAGGTTGTCGAGCGAATTGTCAAAATGTTCCGAAATGAACCTGTTTTCCCCGCCCAGCCCATTTTCGGGACGGGCATCTGCGCCATTGTCGGAAATGAAGATGATCACCGTATTGTCCCGCGCGCCGATTTTCTCCAGATGCGCCAACAGCCGACCTATATTATGATCCAGAGCATCAACCATGCCGGCATAGATCTCCATGTCGCGTGCCTGGCGTTCACGCTCCTCCGTAGTCAGGGCGCCCCAGGAATCACGACATGCGCTGAGCGCGTTGACTTTCACGTCCTCCGGAAACAGTCCGGCGTCGATCATTCTTTGTAGTCTTTGTTTGCGGATCGCCTCATAGCCGGCTGAATACCGGCCTCGGTACTTATCGCTGTAATCCTTTGGTACCTGCAGCGGCCAGTGCGGTGCAGTATAGGCAACATAGCCGAAAAACGGTCTGTCCGATTCGATGCTTGCCCTGGAGAGAAACTCGATGGCTTTGTCGGTGTAGAACCTGGTGGAGTAGAAGTCATCCGGCAGCTGAGCCGGCTTGCCATTTTCTACATAAGGAATAACCGGGAGACGGGGATTCCATCCCTTGTCCGAAAAATGATTACCTGCGCCGGGTAGCATGGCGAAAGAGTCTTCAAATCCACGTGCATCTGGCCAGTGTTCTGGGTGCATACCCAGGTGCCACTTCCCGGTCATGAACGTGTAGTAGCCGGCGTCGCTGAGCAATGCGGGCAATGGTGCAACCCGATCGTTCAGGTATCCTTCGTACCCCGGTTGATCTCGCTGGTTATCGGCCACCCACTCGGCCATGGCGCCGAGTCCTGCCCGGTGGTTATAGGTGCCTGACATGATCATCGAGCGGGTCGGAGAGCAGGTCGGTGCTGCGTGAAAGTTGGTCAGCTGCAACCCGCCGATCGTGGCGAGATTGTCGAGGTTGGGTGTACTGATCTCGCCGCCATAGACTCCCAAGTCCGAAAAGCCAAGGTCATCCGCAACAATCAACAGGATGTTCGGCCGTCTGGCTGACTTGGGATCTCCGTCCCCATCAGATTCTTCCGCTTGCGGCTGATTGCAAGCGGCAATGTAACTGATCAGGAACAGCGCCAAAATTTTCGCCCAGACCTGTTCTGTCAATTTGACTATCGCTTCGTGCATTACGTCTCGCGCTGGCACAGCTATGCATGAACCGGCCTGCTCAGAGGAAAAAACCGGCTTCCCTGGCCGGCTTTTCCACCGTTGGAAACACGCTATCTGATCCGGTCCGACCTCCGCATCAATCCCATTCCATGCCGAATATGATGCCGTAGGTGCGAGGCTCACCGACACTTACGGTGCGGCAACCGCAGTTGAACGGCGGATTAATCAACTGACCTGTAACGTAGTCTTCGTCACCCAGGTTCCTTCCATACAATGCGACATACCAATTGGTCGCATCGTAGCGAACGTTCAGGCTGAAAATGCCATAGGCCTCCTGCAGGTCGAAAGGTCCGTTGGCGCGGTCGAAATAGGTATCGCCTCGCCCGGAATAGTCCGCCCTGACGGTCAACTCACCGCTACCGATGGGTGCGATGTATTGGGCGCCGAGATTGGCCGTGTATTCCGGTGCATGGTTTAGTGTATTGCCCGAGAAATCGGACGGAGGAATAGGGATCGTATACTCATCATAGGTTGCATCCAGAGTACCGAATGAGCCATCGATACTGAAGCTGTCGCTCAAGATTGCCTGAAACTCAGCTTCGAGTCCCTTCACCGTGGACTGGGCCGCATTATCCGCCCTTGGACCTTCCCCAGTGAGCCTGAATACTTGGAGGTCCGTGTAATCGTAATAGAAGGCCACGAGATTGAGCCTCAGCCGATCGTCCAGGAACTGGTTCTTGGACCCGATCTCGTAGGCATCTACCTCTTCGGGCTCATACGGAATCATGACACCGTTGAACGGTATGCCGCCGGATTTGAACCCCTGGGAGTAGGACGCATAGAGCATGCTGCTGTCGTTGACGTCGTAGTCAACAGACAGCTTTCCGGAGGTATTGGTCCAGTCGTCCGATACAAACTCCTCCGGCTCAACACCCTGAGCACCGCCACCGTTAAACCGGAAATTGTTCACCAGATCCACGATCCCGCCTCCGGAGCGGGTCTGTTCCTTCTCATCCTTGGTATAACGCAGACCCGCGGTTAGCCGCAGACTGTCGGTCACGTGGTAGGTCGCCTGCCCGAATACTGCGAAAGAATCGGTTTTGTGGTTTGCCAAAGGATTCTGGCTGACGCCATTTCCACCGGGCTGCTGACCGCCCGGAAGCGGTACGTTTGGGTCCACGTTGCCCGGATAACCTATAGTGAAGAAGTCTTCCGTCAACTCTTCGTGGTAAATGAATGCACCCAGGATCCAATCCAGCGCGGTGTCGCCTGTCGAAACGAGATTTAACTCCTGGCTCCACTGCTCCGCGTCGTTTTCACGCGCCCGCTCTTCGACCCTGATCTCGGTATTGTCTGCATCGACAAGCGTTGAATTGTCGTTCTGTTGGAATGCGGTTATGGACTTGAGTTCGACTGAATCGGAAAAAGCCCATGTCACCGTCAGGTCGATGCCTTTCATAGTCTGATCGATAAATTCGGGAGAATCCTTGCGAATCTCGCGGATGTCGGTGGACATGGGCAAAGCGTCCCCTTTGGCGGGTGCAACAATCGGCGCTCCCGGTGGCGGTCCGGACGAGCCATCTGAAATACCAACCATGCTCCGACCAAACTGATAGTCCGTATCGGCACCGAGATAACCGGAGCCACGGCCCGCGCCCTCGAACCTATTATAAAAGGCGCCTAGGATCACTTCGGCGTCATTCAACGTCCACCTCAGCTTGCCACGAAAACCGAGTGAATCGACATCGTCGTTGTCTCTACCGCCAGGGTAAAGGTTCTCCAGGTAACCGTCCCTTTCCTCCTTTTGTACGGAGAACCTGGCTGCCACATTGTCACCAAAGGGAACATTCAGAATGCCTCGAATACGGGCGCGGGCATAGTTTCCGAGGGTTGCGTCAGCAGAGGCCATAAAATCATCGGTGGGGTTCTTCGTGATGATGTTAATGCTTCCACCAACCGCATTTCGCCCATAGAGCGTGCCTTGCGGACCGCGAAGCACTTCGAGGCGCTCTACGTCAAAGACTGATTGCGCGGCGGCAGAATTCCTTCCGACGTAGACACCATCGACGTGCAGCGCTACGCCCGGGTCGCCGCCGCCAACGAGGGTTTCGGTCCCGACACCGCGTATGGTTATTCGGCTATTGTTCTGGCCGCCGGATTCATTATTGAACTCGAGATTTGGCGTGAAATTTTGCAGCGCGCGCAGATCCGTCGCGTTACGCAAGTCCATATCGTCCTGTGAAAAAGCGGTGATGGACAAAGGAATGTCCTGGAGAGACTGCGCTCGCCTTTCCGCCGTTACGACGATTTCTTCCAAAGCAGAACTTCGCGACTCTTGCGCAACCGCAGCAACACTAAACAGCGCTGCGACCATTGCTACCGCACTTGCCTTCGCTATGACACCCATGTGTCCCCCCTCGTTCACGTTGAGATTTTCTGTCGACCTGTCGTCGAATAGTTCGAAGTTGACCCCGTGCCCCCTCCGGGTGGCCCCGGCATTCCTTACACCTGTCAGATTCGACTATCCAGCCAGAAAATATCGAATGCTAAGAAACGAGTCAAGTGTATCATTCTGCGATACAGTTTTTTCTGTTGCCTCAGTGATTAGACCTTCTTTCACCCACCTTTGACGGAATAGCATTATCGATATACGATACAGTTGTATTGTTGCAAAGTCCTTATTGTCGGAGGGTCTGCTATGAGCGGATGGGAAGAAGGCGACTGGCGCGATCCAGCGCTCTGTCAGTTTGACGAGTCCAATACAGATAACAAGATGGGGCTCGAGTTTTACGATTTGAGCCATCCCTGGGGGTTGGGCCAACCCTGCTGGCCCTATTTCGAGGACGTCAAGATCGAGCGCCTGCATAGCATGTCCAAGTCGGGCGTTCTCACGCAGAAGATCACGACCGTCATGCACTCGGGCACTCATATCGATGCCCCCGGCCATGTCGTCCCCGGTACGGCGTTCATGGACGAGGTTCCGCTCCCCTACTTCTTCGGTACGGGCGTCGTCGTTTCGATCCCGAAAAAGAAGTGGGAAGTCATTACAGCCGAAGACCTGGAGAATGCGCGACCGAAGATCCGGGAAGGCGACATCGTTATTGTCAACACTGGTTGGCACAAGTACTACGGCGATAATCAGCACTATTACGGCTACTCCCCGGGCTTCTACAAGGAGGCCGGTGAGTGGTTCGTCAAGAAGAAGGTCAAGATGATCGGCTCCGACACCCAGGCGCTCGATCATCCGCTCGGAACCGCGATCGGGCCGCATGGCCCGGGCAAGCCTGACGGCCTGCTCCCGCACGTTTGCCAGGAATACTACGAGACAACCGGTCGAACGGTCCTCGAGGACTTCCCCGAGTGGGAGCCCTGCCACAACGCGATCTTGTCGCACGGCATCTGCGGCTTCGAGAACATCGGTGGCGACATCGACAAGGTCACCGGCAAGCGAGTCACGTTTGCCGCATTCCCGTGGCGCTGGAAGAAGGGTGACGGTTGTATCGTACGTCTCGTCGCGATGATCGATCCGAGCGGCAAGTACCGTATCGAAACCGGCGACTCGGACTGATGCAAGTCGTCAGATTCAAGGACGCGAAGCCCTATGTCGCGCCGAAGCACTACGACATGAGCTGCGTCCGCCTCCAGGGCGTGGAGGCCAGCGATGCGAAAACGTGCTGGGTCGGTTTCTCGACGTTCCAGCCCGGTGGCGGCGCGGAGATGGACGCAACGCCCCTGGAGAAGATCTACGTTGTGCTGTCCGGTGAGATTACGATCACGACGGAAGATGAGAGCGTGACGCTCCAACCGAAAGACAGTTGCGTTATCCCTCCCGATGAAGCGAGGTCGGTGGCCAATAACAGTGACGACCTCGCAACGATGCTCGTCATCATGCCGTACGCGAAGGGGAAATAGAGTGGCTGCAATTCCAAGAGAACCGTCATCCTTGTTTGACGTCAGGGGGCGAACGGCCCTGATAACCGGGGCGACCGGGGCATTCGGCGAAGTGGCGGCGACAACCCTGTCCCGCGCCGGCTGTAATATCCTCGCCGCGGCCGGGAGTGCCGGGAAACTCGAGGCCATTGCCGCACGTCTACGAGACGAAGGCGGTGTCGTCGAGATCCTGCCTCTTCGGCCGGACTCGCAAGAAAACTGCGAGAAGCTAGTCGATGCCGCGATAGCCGCGTTTGGGCGACTCGACATCCTTGTTGTCGCATCTGGTATGAACGACGTCGATCGGATAGAGGACCTGACTCCTGAACGGTGGCAAGCGGTTATGGACGCGAACGTGCGCGACCCGTGGCTTGTGTGCCGCGCAGCGGCCAAGGTTTTCAAGAAACAAGGGCAAGGCCGCGTAGTGTTGGTTTCCTCGGCACGCAGCATCCTGGGCCATCCAGCGGGTTACTCCGCGTATTGCCCCTCGAAATCGGCGGTGGACGGCATCGTCAGGGCACTGGGTTGCGAATGGGGCAAGGACGGGATTACCGTGAACGCCATTGCCCCAACGGTATTTCGCTCACCGTTAACCGCGTGGATGTTCGCCGACGATGAAAAGGGAACGACAGCCCGCAACGGAATTCTGGCCCGGATACCCATCGGGCGACTGGGTGAACCAGACGATCTGGCCGGTCCACTCCTGTTCCTCGCATCCGATGCTTCGAGCTTCATGACCGGTCAGGTCGTGCGGCCCGATGGCGGATACACTGCGGGATAGTCTGTAACCCGAAGCAAAAGAATACAAAGAGGGGGAACCCAATTGAACTATGCCATGCTAGTTGCCGTTCTCGCCTACGAGGTCCTCCTGATCGTGGGCCTCGGCCTCTGGATTCAGCGCCGACAGGCAGCGCACGTGGAGAAGGACCAGTTTGCGCTGGCCGGTCGCAGCCTTCCCATCCCGGTTGTCGCCGTTACCCTGGCCCTGACCGTCCTGGGCACCGCCCACATCCTGGGTGTATTCGAGATGGCTTGGATCCTCGGCGCGGCGGCCGTCTGGTTCAGCCTGGCCCACGTCATCCTGCTGGTCGTGGTCTGTCTTGGCACGGGTCTCTGGGTACGCCGACTGGGTGTGACAACCGTTCCGCAACTGCTCGATACGGCGTATGGCCTGGAAACGCGGCTCTGCGTGTCGTGCGTCATGGCCGGTGTGATGTTCGGCATCCTGACAGTAGAAGCCCAGGGAATCGGAATCATCTTCGCCTCTCTCACCGATTGGGAGATCGCGACCGGCGCCATTGTCGGCGGCGTAATGGGCATTCTTTACGTGATACTCGCCGGGATGAAAGAGATCGGCTGGGTCAATGTCGTCAACGCAACCGTGATGTACATCGGGCTTGTACTCGCCACGATTTTCGTCGCCTTCAAGTTGCCCGGCGGAAGCTTCGACGGCGTCGGCGAATTCTATCAAGCACGCGGCCAGGAACACATGATTTCGATCTTCGGCAACGCCGAGATCATTCAGACTTTCGTGCTCGGCACGATTGTCGCCGTCGTATTCAGCCAAGGCACCAACCAGATGCTGATGCAGGTGGCGATGGCCGCCGAGAGCGAGAAAGTAATCCGTCGCGCGCTATGGATCGCGGCACCGGTCAATGGATTGTTCGGCGTATTCGCCGTGTCCCTCGGGCTGGCCGCAAAATCGATCCCGGAGTTCCACGCGCTTGGCCAAAAGGTTGCGGCAACGAACATGCTGGTCGCCTACCTGCCTCCCTGGCTGGGCGCCCTGCTCCTCGCGTCGTTTCTCGCTGCAATTCTTTCCACCTTTGCGATCCTCGCGCTGGCGATCGCGACGATTTTCGCAAACGACATCTTCAAGCCTCTCTACCGGCCGACATCAACGGAAGCTACCCAGACCCGCGTCATGCGGCTGACGATTGTCATCGTCGCCGGCATCGCGATCGGCGTTGCAGCCTTCCTGCCGCCGATCCTGGCGGCGATGAACTGGCTGTTTGCATGGCTCGTGCCCGTTTTCTGGGTCGTCGTGCTGGGGCTGTTCTGGAAGCGTCACCAGGGCGTCGCGATTACGGCATTGCTGCTGAGCTGGATCCTGAACAGTCTCTGGTCCTTCAGCAGCCTGCCGTCTGCCCTCGGAGTGCCCGATGCGCCCAATGCGTACGTGACGCTGGCGGCCGCTTTACTGATACTGATCCCGGGCAATTTGCTGATGACCGGCAGGCCAGGGCTACTTCGTTCCGAAAACACCGACCCGCCACTCGAGGCGCGGGCATAAGGAGGGCCGATGTTCTGGAGCATCTTTCTGCAAAGCCTGGCAGTCATCCTGGGAATTCTCCTGGTTGGCGTCGCGATCGCATACGCAATTCACCACTCTTCGAAAGGAAACTAGGCCAATGGAAGAACTGGTCGTCACTCAACTTTGGATGGGCGGCGTCGTCTTGATGATGCTTGTTTTTGGCGTACTTGCTTTCGTCGGCTATGTACTGCGCAAGTCGCGGGGGAGCCAATGAGTCGTCTTGATGGCAAGACCGCCGTAATTACCGGTGCCAGCAGCGGCATTGGCCTTTGCGTAGCGAAGGCATTTGCTCGCGAAGGCGCGACCGTCGTGATCTGTGCTCGGGGACTGGAAAAAGCTGAAATTGCCGCGGATTCCATACGGTCCAGCGGAGCGCAAGCGCTCGCGCTGCCATGCGACGTCACTAGCGACGACAGCGTCAACACCCTTTACGAAGCGGTCGCGCGGGAACTGGGGCCGGCGAATATCGTTGTTAACAGCGCCGGTTATTACGAAATCTCGCGATTCCTGGACACGTCGCTGGACGTCTACGAACGCACCATCGCTGTGAACTATCTCGGCGCTGTCCGCGTGATCCGGAAATTCCTGCCCGACATGATCGGGGCGGGGCACGGCAAGATCGTCAATATCGCATCGACGGCCGGGAAGTGGGGTTCCATGTTCCAGGCACATTACAACGGGTCGAAGCACGCGGTCCTGGGTATCACGAAATCGCTGGCGATCGAGTTTGCGAAAACGGGGGTCAATATCAACGCGATTTGCCCCGGTTGGGTCGAAACGCCGATGTTCGACGAGGGAATGGTTCAGTTCGCAAATGCGGCCGGCATGACCGTCGAGGAGACGCGAAAGGTCTGGCTGTCACGGGTGCCGATGGGCCGCTTTCTCAAGCCCGAGGAAATCGGCCCGCTCGCGGTCTACCTTGCCTCGAACGAGAGCGACGGCATGACCGGCCAGGCATTGACGATTTCCGGCGGCATGGTGCTGATATGACGTCGAGTGTCGCAGTCATCGGCGCCGGCCTGATGGGGAATGGCATTGCCCAACTAATGGCCTCTCATGGCATGAACGTCATGCTCTATGAGCCCTTCGGAGACGCCCGGCAACAGGCCAGAGACAAGATCCTGTCCATATGCAGCGCCATCGGCGATCCCGCTGACTGTGTCGATCGGATCAGTTTTACCGGCGACCTCGAGGAAGCGGTCGCATCGGTGGGTTTCGTTATCGAGGCCGTACCCGAAAAGATCGCACTGAAGCAGGAGCTGTTTGCGAAGCTCGCCAGCTTCACTCCGGCCGGTACCCTGCTGGGAAGCAATTCCTCGGTTATCCCGATATCGACAATTGCCGGGGAACTCGACGATACCCAAGCCGCGCGCGTCGTCGGTGTGCACTTCTGGAACCCCCCGTACCTGGTGCCACTCGTCGAAGTCATCCAGGGCGAGCGGACAGCGCTCGAATCGGTGGAAGCCGCCATGGAGTTGCTTCGGGCTGCAGGCAAGGACCCCGTTCATATCAGGAAGGACACCGTCGTCGGCAACCGGCTGCAGCACGCCCTCTGGCGAGAGGCTGTCGCCCTGGTGGCCAGCGGCGCGATCGACCCTGCAGGCGTTGATACCGTTATCAAGAAGAGTTTCGGCTTGCGACTTCCCGTGCTCGGTCCCCTGGAGAACGCCGATCTCGTCGGGATCGAGCTGACACAGGACGTGCATCGCGTCGTGTTTCCGGAGCTGTGCAACGACGCGGAGCCAAACCTAATCCTGCAGCAAATGCTTGATTCCGGTCGAACCGGTATGAATAGCGGCAAAGGCTTTTATGACTGGACACCCGAGTCCGCCGCCGCCAAGCGGGAACTTCTGACCACGCACCTGCTGAAAGTAACCGGCCGCACGTGATGCCTGAACCCGAGGTCCTGTGGCGCCCCGATCCCGCACGCGTCCCGGCAACGAATATCGATCGATTCCGGCGCACCGCGGAGAAATCGACTGGCCGTTCGCTGCAGACTTACGACGACCTGTACCAGTGGTCGATTCAGCAGCCGGGCGAGTTCTGGGGCGAGCTGTGGAATTTCCTGGACGTCGTCGCATCGCGGGACTGGGATCACCCGATCGTCACCGCGAGCCGAATGCGCGAAACGAAATTCTACACTGGCGCACGACTCAATTTCGCCGAGAACCTCCTGCGAAACAACGACAAGGCCGTTGCCGTCACCTATTACGACGAAACCGGGCGGCGCTTCGCGTGGTCGCCTCGCGAGCTCCGGCAACAGGTCGCGGCGACCGCGGCAGGACTCAGGGAGGCAGGTGTTATTGCCGGCGACCGGGTGGCCGGCTTCGTGCCGAATCACCCCTACGCACTGGTCGCCATGCTGGCCGCAGCCAGTATTGGAGCGATCTGGTCGTCTTGCTCTCCCGATTTCGGCAACAACGGCATCATCGATCGATTCGGCCAGGTAGAGCCGAAGATTCTCTTCACCGCCGATGGCTATCGCTACAACGGAAAGACCTTTGACTCGGTATCGAGGGTAGCGGAGTTTATCCCGCAGTTGCCTAGCATCGAACGCGTCGTTGTCTTTCCCAACCTCCGGGACGACGTTCAGGTCGGCGGTAACCCGAAGTTCGTGGCGCTATCGGATTTCCAGGTCGAGTCCGGATCGCTCGAGTTCGCTCAACTCCCGTTCGATCACCCGGTGTTCGTACTTTTCACCTCAGGAACGACCGGCGTGCCGAAGTGCATCGTGCACCATGCCGGCGGCGCACTGATTCAACTGATGAAGGACCACCAACTTCACTGCGACCTCGGGCCGGAAGATACCCTGTTCTTCTTCAGCACCTGCGGCTGGATGATGTGGAACTGGCTGGTGACCGGGCTGGCGAGCGGTTGCACGATCGTGTTGTACGACGGCTCGCCGTTACCGTCCCATGCACCTGATCTGCTCTGGCGGGTAGCGCAGGACGAAGGTGTCACGGCTTTCGGGGCCGGCGCCCGGTATTATGCCAGCCTCGAAAAGCAGGGACTCGAGCCGGCCGAAAAATTCGACCTTTCCCGGCTGCGCCTGCTGATGTCGACAGGCTCCGTGCTATCGCCCGAAAGCTACGACTTCATCTATGACAAAGTTATAGGCCCGCACGCGCTGCTCGCCTCCGTCACGGGCGGCACCGACATCCTGTCCGGATTTGCACTCGGCGTGCCACTGTTACCGCTGTATCGCGGCGAAATCCAGTGCCGCGCGCTCGGGATGGCAGTCGACGTTTACGACGAGCAGGGCCAGTCCGTCGTCGGTGAGCGTGGCGAGCTCGTGTGCAAGCGCCCGTTCCCCTCGATGCCGCTCAGGTTCTGGAATGACCCGGACAACAGGCGCTACGACGACGCGTACTTCAAAAAATTCGAAAACGTCTGGTGCCATGGTGACTTTGCCGAGATCACGGAACGAGGCGGGATGATCATTCACGGTCGGTCTGACGCTGTCCTCAACCCGGGCGGCGTGCGCATCGGAACTGCCGAGATCTACCGTCAGGTCGAACAAATTGACGGGATACTGGACGCCGTTTGTGTCGGGCAGGACTGGGATGACGATGTCCGCGTTGTATTGTTCGTGGTGCTCAAGCCCGGCCTGGAGCTCACCGACGAACTCCAGGCAGAATTGCGACGGGCGATCCGGAAGAATGCATCCCCCCGGCACGTACCGGCCAGAATCCTGGCCGTACCCGACATTCCCAGGACCCGTTCCGGAAAGATCGCCGAGATCGCGGTCAGGGATACGATCAATGGCAAGGACGTGGGAAATACCAGCGCCCTGCAGAATCCGGATGCCCTCGACCACTTTCGTGGTCGGACCGAATTGGCAACAGCATAGAAAACATACGTCCAGGAGGACTTCGCCGTGCGTGACGCCGTCATAGTTTCTACAGCACGAACCCCGATCGGCCGCGCTTACCGGGGAGCCTTCAATAACACCGATGCGCCCAGTCTCGGCGGACACGCCATCCGGCATGCCGTCGAACGTGCCGGCATCGACCCTGCAACAGTTGAAGACGCGATAATGGGCTGTGCGATGCCGCAGGGCACCCAGAGTCCGAACATCGCGCGCCTGTGCGCGCTGGCCGGCGGATTGCCTGTGACAACGCCCGGCATGACCGTGGACAGGCAGTGCTCTTCCGGGATGATGGCTATCGCGACGGCCGCCAAGTCAATCATGGCTGGCGAACTCGATATTGCCGTGGCTGGCGGACTGGAGTCGATAAGCCTGGTGCAGAACGAGCACATGAACCTGCATCGTGCGATGGACCCCAGCCTGCTCGCAATGCATGAGTATATCTACATGCCGATGATCGATACCGCGGAGGTGGTTGCCGAACGATACGGAATCACGCGAGAGGCACAGGACGAGTACGCACTGCAAAGCCAGCAGCGTACGGCCGAAGCACAGGCCTCCGGCAAATTCGCCGATGAAATTGTGCCCATGCCGTCGACGGTCGCGGTTCAGGACCGCGAGACGGGTGATGTATCGTTCGAGGAGTTCCTGCTGGAAAAAGACCAGGGCAATCGGCCGGAAACGACACTTGAAGGATTGGCGGGGCTCAGGACGGTACGTGAGGGCGGTGTCATAAGCGCCGGCAACGCGAGCCAGCTTTCTGACGGCGCCTCAGCCTCGGTCGTAATGAGCGCGGATGTCGCGAGGAAACTCAATATCGAGCCCCTCGGCATCTATCGGGGTACCGCTGTAGCGGGTTGCGAGCCCGATGAGATGGGCATCGGGCCCGTCTTTGCGGTGCCCAGGCTTCTCGAGGCGACCGGTTTGAGCGTCAGCGACATTGGGCTGTGGGAGCTCAACGAGGCTTTCGCCGTACAGGTCATCTATTGCCGTGATCGCTTAGGAATCCCCAATGACTCCTTGAACGTCAACGGCGGCGCCATTTCGATAGGGCATCCGTACGGGATGTCCGGCGCACGGATGGTTGGTCATGCGTTGATCGAAGGCCGGCGTCGCGGCGCCAGGTACGTCGTCTGCACGATGTGCATTGGCGGTGGACAAGGCGCGGCATCGCTGTTCGAGATAGCATAGTTTCAAGTACGCACACCAATTCATTAGACTACGAAGAAAATTTCCAAAAAAGGCGACCCAACTAGTAGTGAACAAGCAAAATCAGAGAAATGCTCCCGCGCACCAGCGACTCCAGGTAATTGAGCGGGCCAGTAAAGTGCTCCGGGCGCTCGAAGGGCAGAGTTCAGGCCTTAGCCTCGGCGAAATTGCCAAAGCGACTGACCTGCCTCGTTCAACGGTGCAAAGAATCGTTGGCGCCCTTGAGGCAGAACAATTCGTGATTTCAGCCACTCCGAAAGCGCGCGTCGTGCTGGGTCCGGCTCTGCTTCGGCTAGCTTCGTCTGTAAAGATCGATATCGTGCGGCTTGCGACCCCCGCCCTGCAGAAACTCTCCGCTGACACAGGCGAAACCGTGGATTTGTCAGTACTGCAAGGAACGACCGCAGTCTTTGTCTACCAGCTATCAGGGCGACACCGTTTGCGGGCAGTTTCAGCTGTCGGCGATAGTTTTCCGCTGCATTGCAGTGCTTGCGGAAAGGCATTGCTTGCCGTAGCGGGAGCAGACCTGATATCGACTATGGCTTCCAAGCCAATGCCAGCCTACACCGAGAACACGATAACCGACCTGGGAGCCTTGAAGGAAAACCTAAAGAGCTTTCAGAAGAACGCGCTCTGCTTTGACGAGGAAGAGCACACTGAAGGTATTTCTGCGATAGGAACAGCATTCATCGACCCCTTGGGGCGCGCCTACGCGATCTCCATACCTGTGCCGACCTTGAGGTTCGACAGGTTGCGCGAATCGCTGGAAAAGTCCCTCATTAGATGTCGCAGCGAAATCCTGGATGCTTTCGGATCAACATAGTTCCGCTGGTTCGGCTGACGGACCGGGCTCAACACCCCTGCCCCAGGCCTTGCCACCAATTGCCCTACTGTTCCATCTTGGGCCCAACGTCTCAAAGAGAAAGCCAGTCAACTGCCGCTGACTGGCTTTCTCTCATCAGCCGACGCCTCGGGGGGAGATCGGCACCAACGTTCTAGAAGTTGTAGCTTGCCTGCAGCCGAATCATCCGGAGCTGGCTCGGCGCCTCAGAGGTGATTCCCTGATCCCCGGGCGGGGCGCCGAAAATCGCGGCAATCGGGGCGGCAGGTGGGCCACTGAAGTCTGTCGATACTTCATCAAAAATGTTCTGTCCGATCAGCCTGATATCCCAGACACCGTCGGCGTCGCCAATACCAATCGTAAGATCAACTGTAGTAAGACTGTCGGAAGGAAAGGTCTCGTTGATTTGGCTGACCATCTTGTCGCGGTATCGCACGAATCCACTGGCTCTAAATACTCCCCAACTGCCGATTCCGCTCTCGATGACTGTACCAAGACTGCCAGTGAGTTTCGGCGCTTGAGCCAACTCTGTTTTGTCGAAGGCGTTTCGGCTGTCCGCATAGGTCAGGCCGCCCTGTAGCCGGAAATTCTCGGAGACCTGCCACACGCCATCGATTTCGACGCCCTCGGATTCGACGTCTATATTCCTCGTCAAAAAGAATGCCTGCCCGCCCAGAACCTGGAATGACGTCTCCTGAAAATCGTCGATGTCGGTCTGGAAGACCGCTAGATTCAGCGTCGCCGCACCACCCAGCAGGGTCGCTTTCGCGCCAACTTCGATGGTCTTGGCGGTTTCGGATTTCACTCGTGACCCGCCCTCCTCAACGGGAAGCCCCGGGTCACCGCTGCCAACCTCGGCCGATTCAGCAAAGCCACCGGTCTTGGTGCCAACACCGTATGCCACGTACAGCATGGTGAAATCTGAGACATCCCATTCGAAACTCACGTTGCCGTTCAGGAAGTCGTCGTCAAACGTCAGAGGACTATCAAATGGCGGGTTAATTATCGTGTTCCATAGCGTCGCTGGCGTACCCTGGACGCGCTCGAACACGACGTCCTTGGATTCGTCGGTATAGCGAAGGCCTACTGATGCTCGCAAGCTGTCGCTCAAAGCGGCATTCACTTGCGCGAACGCGGAGATCGTCTTGGTTTCCTGCGTGAAATTATTGGTGAACGGACCATTGAATAAATTCCCCGGATCCGGCGGAGGGAAATTGGGTGTGCTCCAGAACTGCCGCTCCGTGGATGTCCAGTCGCTTTGGAATGCGAACAGACCCACCATGTAATCGATGCTCTCTCCCGCCGGCGACGTCAGACGAAATTCCTGCGAAATCTGGTCGTAGTCTTCATCACGCTCAAAGTACGTGCTGTACAGATTAATGGTACCGGGGTCGAAGATGACATACGTCACCTCATCGAACGCGTTACCGAAATCGAAGTCGTCGAAGAACTTCAGATCATATTCCGCATAGGAAGAAACTGAGGTAAATACAAAATCGCCGATATCGTAATCGAATGTAGCGCTGAACGAAGAAACATCGGTGTCGTGATTACTTTCACCATTAGGGCATTCGGGGCAGATTGCCGTTTTCTTGTCGTCCAGCCCTGCTTCGCCGACGATCGCGAGCGCGTCAGGAGGAAAGAAGCCGCCATTGTCGACGTATTGGAAGCCATTCCCTATGCGTTCACTGTTCGTAAACTGAGCTGCGACCGTCAATGAAAGCCGGTCACTGAGCTCCGATACCAGGGTCGCCCGGACCCCAATATCCTCGTCCGCGGGAACATCGCTGCCGGTAAGCAGGTTTTCTACCCAGCCGTCCTGATCCGTATACTGCGCCGCGAGACGAACGGCAGTGTTTTCTCCAACCGGTATGTCGACCGCTCCGTCAATCGCGTAGCCGCCATTCTCGACCTCTACACTCGCTCGCACCGATCCGCCCATCTCGTCACCGGGCTTGCGCGTAATTATGCTAATTGCGCCAAGGCTGGAGTTCTTGCCAAGCAGAGTGCTTTGCGTTCCCTTGATGATTTCCATTCGCTCAACATCGAAAAACGCAGCCGAATACATGCGCCCTTTGCCGACGAACAACCCATCCTGGAACACTGCAACGGACTGATCGAATGACTGCGTTCGCGCCGGCGTTCCCAGTCCCCTGAGTGTCAAAGCGAGACCATCATCGGGTGCACGGGAGAAAACCATTCCTGGGACCAGGTTCGCGACCTCGAAGAGATCGTTGATCGCAAATTCCTCCAACGATTCGGCGGATATTGCGTTAACGGTTAGCGGAATGTCCTGGACAGACTCTTCACGCTTCTGCGCGGTTACGGTGATCTCCTCAAGCGTTTGTGCACTAACTGGCGCAGACAAACCAGCAAATAGGATTAGCCGGCTGATGTATGCGAAACAACGCGTGATGATTGAAGCCCTGCCCATAGGTGTATCCCCCCTTCTCAGTCGAGATGTTCGACCTTGTTACCAGTTTCAATTCTGCTGGTAGGAGCTTATAGAGGTTTCTTATTCAATACAACTGTATTGGATATTGGTACATCTATGTGTCTGCGTGTCTGTGGGCCTCACGTTAATACTTGTTCCGGGCCTGAATTCAGGGCCGAGCGAACAATGCACTTATCTTGACCAGAGCACCTGTACGTTAAGCGCGTGCGAATCGTTCGGCCCTCTAGCCTGGGTCTCAGGGCGCGCTGGGGCGCGCATCGCGCCTAGCCCGCGCTCGGACTCACCCGGAGTGCCTCACCTCCTGACGTGAGATAACAAGTTACACGCGACGTGCCTACGTCTCAGTTAGTGTCGGACTATTGCCGGGCTCATTTGGACTCAATCGTGATAGGTGGACTTGAAATTTCTACAGACATTTCCTGTCGCTTGCTGACAAACGACTGCTTCCAAGTCTCAAACACTACAGATGGTGACTCCCACAGGGTTCGACCCTGTGACCCTTGCCTTCGGAAAAAACAGCTCAATCGTGGCCGTTTATGCGGTTCATTTAAGCGGTTCTCAAGTGAGAGTAAAACTGAGGATACTCAGAAACTCTGGTGGAATCAGTTGGTTACTTTTGGGTGAAATAACTAATTGAAATCGGCGGTCAGAAGACCACGGAA
>Ga0210119_1000083_pt1 | contig 21577 bp, 27 predicted proteins | sample China_Bullhead_C_2_FD_184859 | JGI IMG/M metagenome (GOLD analysis project Ga0210119, IMG submission 184859) | Wetland microbial communities from San Francisco Bay, California, USA, that impact long-term carbon sequestration -... | ecosystem: Environmental > Aquatic > Marine > Wetlands ... | reverse complement strand
GCATGCTTGCTATGAATGCTGGAGTCAAAGAGTATGAGATATTTAATATTTTACACTCTATAAAGATCAATGGCAAGTGGATTTTAGCGCAAGAGATAGAACACGGCTACCGTTTTGCCAAGCTAGGAGGTATAGCAACCCATGCAAATTTTGAGATACAACATGGGTTTAACCAAAAACTCCTAGATGAGCTGCTCAACCTGCGATCTAATCAACCTCTTGAACCCAGTGCAGGTTCCGTGTTTAAAAACCCTGAAGGTGATTATGCCGGACGTCTGATAGAAGCTGTGGGGCTAAAAGGCGTAAGAAAAGGCCAAATGCAATGGAGCAGTGTGCATGCCAATTTCTTGGTTAATTTAGGGAATGGAACGTATGAGGAAGCCAAGTCTCTTATAGACTTGGCAAAAAGTGAAGTTTTAAATAGGTTTGATATAGCGTTAATAGAAGAGATAAAAATCCTCTAAAAAACCTATTTTACATCTTCCGATTTAGAAAATACATACCCTTCACCTACACAACGGACACATCTAATATAATTAGACTCACTAGGTTTTCTTGCATATTGCATTGCATCTGCCGTATAAACCACATAATATTTATTCTCCGTAGTAGGTGTAGATGACCAAAAGTCTGAACCACGATAGTATGCAAATGGGTTACCTTGCGGAGCATGCACATGAGATAACTCCTCTGATGTAGGCAGTCTCCAATCGTTATATCCAGCATAATTCAATGCACGACAGTAATGCATCGCATGTCTATACTTACCTGCTTTTCCTACTGAGTGCCCGCGCTTATACGCACCATCCTCTCCATCTGTATAGACCGCATCTTGCCACATAAGACCTGCATCTGCTTCAACATAGACTTTATTTGTTTTACAAGATGTTTTTTCCAACGTCTCAACAGGTGAAAGCGTTTCGCTTGTATCTCCCCCTGCCATAAGTAAGGTTGTGAACATAGATAGACATGCCGATATAAGTACTTTTTTCATATTTTTCTCCTTTGGTTACCCAATATTATTCAATATCATAATATAAGATTCATCAAACTAAGCTAAATTTGACATATAATTTGAAATAATCTAATATTATACAACTAATCATGCGTGTATTTCTATTTTTACACCTTTTTCAACAGCAGACCAAAGTTTATCCATAGCAAGGTTTCGGACTGCCATACATCCCTCAGTCCAATCACGTGAAAGAGTATATTCATCACCTCGTCCATCCGCATTCCATTTAGGTTGTCCATGGATCGTAATATATCCACCCGGGCTTACACCTCTTGCCCTGGCTCTTGCTTTATCAGCTTCGCTGGGATAAGAGATCCTGAGCGATCTATACAGTCTTGAATCACATTTCTTTCTCACTATACTATAGGTGCCTTCCGGAGTTCTATAGTCCCCTGCCTTTACCTTGTTCCCAGCATTGGCTCCACCATTGGCGCCTAGAGAGATACGAAACTTTTCAACCACCTTACCATCTTTATACGCATACATCATTCTTTTTTTCTTATAGACAACGATCTTGTCTATCTTGGCATCATGGTCGATCTCAGTACCTTTTGCCAATTCATTGACACACTCTTGTATCACATACGGGGTATTGTCCCCTTTCCCATAATACGTAGGTTCACCACAGCCAACAATGAATAAGGCAGCAAGCAGGCCTAGCATACTTAATTTTATGTTCATTTGTATCCTTTCACTCGAACGATCAACCCCAATCCTCATTTTGGCGTTTAGATTTATGTTTATCTTTCTTATAAGACGTGCCGTTCTTTAACTTCTGCAAGCGATTTAAATTACTCATCTCTGCCTCACGTATATCAGAAAAATCCTTGTCCCTAAATTCTTCAACTAAACATGTGCGTACATAGATACGCGTGATATATTCTATGAGTTGTTGATGATACTCCGATTCAAGATGTACCTCTTCTTTTTCATCAAACTTACTTTTTAGTTGCCCAAATTTTTTGACAAAATCCTCAGCAGTTACATTCTCATCTCTAAACATACGAAAAAGATTTTTGCTGATCTTTTCCAGTTCCACAATGTATTTTTGACGGTTAAATTTATCGATCTGCTTTTGCGTATATCTCACAGTGTCCCTTTATCGTATAACAATAGGTACACCTTCACGTACAGCATACCACAACTCTTTCATTGCAGTATTTGTCACAGCTACACACCCTTGCGTCCAATTTTGAGAAAGCGTATACTTATCTCCTTTGCCATCAGCATTCCAGGTAGGTTGTCCATGAAGTGTAACAGCTCCCCCTGGGTTCAAACCTCTTCTGGCAGCACTGGCTTTATCTTCCGGTCGAGGATAAGAGATACAAAGAGAACGATAATATTTGGGAGAACAGAGTTTTCTGGAAATCCAAAATTCACCTTCAGGTGTTCTATTGTCTCCCTGCTTTTGCTTATGCCCCACTGGATTTTTCCCTAAAGAGACAGGTAGGGTATTGACCACTTTATTGTCTTTATACAAATACATTTTACGTTCTTTTTTAATAACAACGATCTTATCTATACTTTCACCTTGAGAAAAATCTTCAGCCTCCAGTAACTCTTCTTTGCACTCTTCTAAAGTATATTGATTATTGACGATAGTGGGTTCAAGAGGTTGTTTACATCCTGTCAACCATATGAGTACCATACATCCATAGAGATATCGCATATTTTTTATTGTCCTTCAAGTATAGTATTAAAATATTTTAACACAAATTAAATAACTAACGGTAAATAAAAAGGAGGGAAAGTGGCGAAGAAAACAGTAGAGAGATAAACACTCTTCAGAAGAAGAGGTTTATCTAAAAGAGAAAAGCGAATTAGCAAGCTGCCTTAGCTGCTGCCAATGCTTCTTCATAGTTAGGCTCTTCTGTAATTTCTGGAACCACTTGCTTATAAGCAACTTTACCATCTTTACCGATCACAAAGATAACTCTAGCCATGATACCCGCTAAAGGACCATCGGCCAAAAGAACACCATAATTGTTAGCAAAATCTTTGTTTCTGAAGTCTGAACATACTTTAATGTTATCGATTCCGGCAGCACCACACCATCTTGCAGCTGCAAATGGAAGGTCCATAGATACCGTTATAACCTCTATACCCTCAAGGCTAGCTGCTTCAGTGTTAAATCTTCTGGTTTCTGCATCACATACACCTGTATCAAGTGATGGTACTGCAATGACCAATTGAACTTTACCTTCACCACCAATTGTTTCGTCTTGAAGCATTGGATCACAGTTTACCACTGTTGTTACTGGAGCTGTGTCACCTACGTTGATTTCTGTACCTGCTAGATTACATACGATGTCGTTTTTAAATGTTACTGTTGCCATTGAATTGCCTTTAAAATAATTTTTGTAGATGCATTATCTCTTAAAAAATATAAATACAATCTTAAGTAGGACAAATATACTCCTATTTATAAGAAAAAGCCAAAAATCACATGATAAAAAGGTTAAACTGTTACATTCCAGGAAGTCTAGGGATCTTTCCTAGTTTAGAATAACGGCAGTACCATCCCCACATCTTTTTCATCCAATGACCAACGATTGGCATAGGGATCATTTTCCCGCCTTTATCACTACGATAGACAAACGCTGCCCCACTCCCTGTATCCATCACACATAAAATATTCAAATGTTCCATATAACTTCGTTTGGAATCTATGTTTTGTATGCTATTCATAATATTATAGGCTACATTTTTAGCCATGACCTCAGCGACATGCCCTTGTTTCGCTCTCCACTCAGGTCCCATTAGAGATGCAGAATCACCAATAGCATACACCCCATCAAAGCCTTCTATCTCATTATACTCATTGGTGACAACATAACCTGCATCACTTAGTGGCAGTCCAGACTCTTTGAGTATGTGATGTCCGGTTCCTGCAGATATAAACATCGTCAGATCTGATTCCAGTTTGGTCTCATCTTCAAAACAGATACCATCTGCTTCAAAATGCGTGATTTTAATGCCTACCTTTTTCCGGATATTCGTCATCTTGAACATCTTGTCCATCATCACTAACGCTTTTTCACCCATCTTCTGTCCGGGTTTTGCCATAGGGGCAAAAAACGTAAGTTCAAAGTTCTCACGTACCCCTTTTTTCTTCAGGTAGGTATGCACATTAAAAAGTACTTCAAAGGCAGGACCTCCACGTACAGCAGAGGTGTCTTTAGGGTTACCGCCAAAGCCCATGGCAATTTTTCCCTCATTTTTCTGTATCAATGTGTCCAAACGTTCATAAAGTTCCGTAGCCTCTTCAGGCTTACCACAGATAGAAAGTGTATGCTCTAACCCCTTTAACTGCATCTTACCCTGTCCGAGTGCCACGACGATATAGGGATACCCTTCTAATATACGACCACTCTGTAGCGTTACTTTTTTAGCTTCAGCCTCTAATTGCATTACGGGATCTATAATAAGCTGAAATCCATGTTTCATCGCAAGCTTATCCAAAGGGACTGATACATCTTCTTGTGTTGCTTCACCTGTCGGTATCCAAATGGAAGTAGGATAAATATAAAAATAATCCCTGTCACTGACCAGAGTAACATCTAAATCTTGTTTTCTAAGGTAGATAGCAGCTTCAACCCCAGCAAAACCGCCACCCAGTACCAATACTCTACTCATCTGCTCTCCTGCTATTTAAATAATCCACTTGCTTCTTTTGATTCCAAACTATCTGATACACTTGAATTGGCGATCAATATGCCATAGATAGCACCTACTAATAATCCGGAGAGGATCACGATCCACACCGTCAGTCTCTTTTCAGTACTTCCCTTGGCCTGATAGTCCTCAATGTTCTCAAGTGTTGGTTCTATACTATGCATCGTTTCTCCTATTTTTTCACTAAGTCTGCACGAGGATAGAAAAAGACCTGCTCTCTTTCAACCATGATCTTTTCTTTGTCATCTGTAGCATATGCTCTTATCAGTATAGGTACAGGTACATCTTTTCTTGTATTATTTGCCAGTTGTTCTTTTGTTTCTAGAATCACTACTTTTTTCTTTTTCTGACCTGCACCAAGTTCAAATGGCTCAGAAGGTCTCTTAATAGTGATCTTGTCATTTCCTACGATTTCAAAGTAATAGGTATGATCTTTGCTGTCTGTATTGGCAAACATGAAAATATAGTCATTTTGTACGACTCCGTTGTCCAGTACTTTATAAAGTCTTTGTCCCTTGTTAATATTTAAAAGCATATGCTCTTTTTTACTTCCCATCACGAACAGTGTGACAAGTACGATCATAAGCACTGCAAAATATGCGATAACCTTGCCTCTAAAGTAGTTCGTTTTACCTTCATGACGAAGGGTCTCTTTTTCACTTGACCACTGCACCAAACTTGGTTTACCTAGTGCGCCCATCACTGAAGTACAGGCATCTACACATTCCAGACAGTTGATACATTCAAGCTGAAGCCCTTTACGGATATCAATATGTGTCGGACACACCGTTACACAACTTTCACATGTGGTACACTCAGCATTTTCATTTACTTTCAATAACTCTTTTTGTTTCGTAAATTTCTTTTCTCTCTCATATCCATGCCCTTCGTAAATCTCACCACCACGGATAGGATCATAAACTGCCATAATGGTGTCATCATCATAAAGTACAGACTGCACACGACTATAAGGACAAACATACACACAAAAATTCTCTTTGATAAATACCACATCAAGAATGATAAACAGTGCCGTACTCACCAACACACCTACCAGTACCATATGCTCAGTTGGATTACTCAAATACTTGAAGAAATCTTCAGGGGGTACAAAGTACCATAAAAAGTTAGCTGCTGCCACAAAAGAGAGAACAGACCAAAGCAAGATCGCAATAAAACTTTTCACTTTGTTTTCCAGCGTACTCATATCTGGCTCTTTTTGCTTATTTTTAATCTTTTTTCTCAACCCTAAAAGTTTTGTCTCTATACCATCTCTATAGATCACACGAAAGATAGTCTGAGGACAAGCCCAACCACACCATGCTCTACCTCCTACCGCTGTGACTGCAAAGATCCCCAGAAAAAGAAGCATAAGCAAAAATGGCATTAGATAGAGCTCTTGCATATCAAAAGCCACACCTGCCAAATGCAATTTCTTCTGATCAAAGCTCAATAAAAAGAGATGGTTGCCATTGATCGTGATCCACGGCATGACCATAGCGATGACCGTCGCAGCTGTATACACCCAATATCTTTTGATACGATAAGGTACCCAACCTTTTAAATACTCTTTTACTTGGTTTTTCTTTGGTTTTTCTATTTCTGCTGTTGCTTCCATTTATGACACCTTCTGCTGTTTTTCTTTTTCTTCTTTTGCTTTTCTTGCCTCTTCAAATGGACATATCAGTACAATATTATCCATACTCTTAGCACCACCAGATTCATTCACCTCGATCCATGAGCCTTCTATCAGATCTTTAATTCCCCGTGACTCTATATAATCCTTCAAAGAACTTCGACTTACATCTAACTCTCTGGCTATAGCACTCACATTCATCCCTTCAGCCATAAGAGAGATGATCTCTCTTTGATGCACATCAAACTTGGAACTTGACTTACTGCCTTTTGGACGTCCTATATGGTTTGTTTTCTCTTTTTCTTCTATCCTTAAGGCATTCAATAAAGGAAAAATGTCAACCATATTGGTCTCTTTATTCATAAGCATATTTGAGTCTACGATCCAAAGATTAACATTATGACTTAGCATACAATTAATCACCTTTATCAACTCTTCTACTCTGTCACTCAATATATACAAAGAGGAGATGATGATCGTGTAACCATCCTGCATTGTCTGTAAAAAGTCTTCGAATTCTCCTCTTTCATCCAAAAGAAGGTTTTTAGTGGCATATTCAACCACCTCTTTATCAATTTCGAGCTCTTTTTGTAATGCAAAAGAGAGAATATCACTTTGCTGTGTTGTCAAATGTGGAAAACCTGGCACTTGCCTCATATATGCATAAACCATATTACTCCTTTATAATTTTGATTATATTATCTTATATGATGACAAAAGTCAAGTAATTTTATACTAATTTCGTCATTTATATATTTTTATCGTCATTTTATCTTTATTAAAGGTCTATTTTATGTTAAAATACACTAACAAATAAAAAGTATGAGGATAAAAAGTGAACCTTACACATCTGGACGAACAAAACAAACCCAAAATGGTCGATGTCTCTGACAAAGACAACACAACACGTATCGCCACAGCAAGTGGGATCATAGAAGTGGGACAAGCTGCCTTTGATGCCGTACTAGCAAATACTGCAAAAAAAGGGCCCGTGCTGCAAACCGCTGTCATCGCTGCCATCCAAGGAACAAAACAGACCTCAACACTTATCCCTATGTGTCATCCACTCATGCTTACATCCGTAAAAACAGACATCGAAGAGCTTCCGGAGCTCCCGGGATTTAAACTCACGGTCACAGCAAAACTCAACGGACAGACAGGTGTAGAGATGGAAGCACTTACAGGAGTCAGTGTCGGACTGCTCACCATTTACGACATGCTCAAAGCCATAGACAAAGGGATGGTCATTAAAAATGTTCAATTAGAAAATAAATCCGGTGGCAAGAGTGGCGATTTCAATCGTGCATAAGTTTAAAAAGGAGAACCAATGATTTTAGACGACAAAACACCAGAAAGACCAAAGATAGAATATCCGACCCAATGGGGATTTAAGCTCATAGGTAGGGACAAGGAAGCACTCTTAAAATGTATCAAAGAAGCGATGGGAGACAAAGAACACCTTTGCTCTTTAGGAAACTCCTCACGAACAGGAAAGTTCCATACCTATAATGCCAGCTGTATCGTAGATACAGAAGAAGAGAGAAATCGCATCTTCAAATACTGCCAAGACCATGATGATGTGGATATGGTGATTTAATTCACCTTATCCCTTTAATTTACCTAACATTCTATCTGCACTCAGGCTCACCAGCATAGAGACGATCACATAGGCCAAGAAAAAGTAAAGTCCCATCTCCACTTCTGCACGACTTACCTCTCCTTTATTGGCTGTGAGATAAACCAAAAATACGGCCACAACAAAAACATCCACCATTGACCATTTCCCTATCATCTTGAAAAACTTGACGAGACCATGGGCAAAACGGCTTTCCATAAATAGCGAAACAATAAATAAAGAGAGTACCTTTAGCACAGGTGTCACAACGGAAAACAGGAGTATCACGATAGCGACCACCACATCCCCGCTCTCAAAAAGTTTGGCAATAGATCCTATGACTCCTTTAGATTCAAAAGAGAGTACGATGTCCCCTAAATATTCCACTTCTTTATGAATGGTCACCATCAAAATAGGAGTGATCAAGCCAAGTACAAGTGTGACCATAGCCGAGATCGAACCAAACAGTGTAAATGTTCGTAAAGATACAAGAAAAAAGGAGAGCAGGACAACGGCTAAAAGGCCCATAAAATATACGGTATACACTTGTGCTTTAAGCATGGCTGCTTCTTGTTTTTCACGTACCTTATCAAGTTTTATTTTGCGTTCATCATCATAAAGGTCACCCAGCAAACTTTTTGCAAATTGTTCAAGTTTTAAGCTTGCCTGTTGCCCGGCATCCTGATAAGAGACCAATTCTGTAGTAGCCTCCTCATAAAGTATCGCTTGCTTGTATGCCTTTGACCCAAAGAAAACCATAGCTCCAAGAATCATGCTTAATGCAGTGTAAAGTATGATTTTTGTCATTTCTCTTCAGCGTCTTCTTTGAAAAAATACACCATAATAAGTATCCACACAACAGCCAGGTCTATAGCAACATCTGCAAAGTTAAATACTGCAAAGTTAAAGCCGCAATGCCAAGCAACATAATCAACGACACCCCCATGAACAAAACGATCATAAACATTACCCATTGCGCCACCTACCAGTAACCCTACAGGAAATGCATAACGCTTGATATACCCTTCTTTAACGACAAAGAACAAAATAACCACTACAAGTAGTGCTTGTATCCATTTAAGATAAGGGCCCAGAAAGGCTAGCATAGAGAAAGCCACCCCTTTATTATAATGCAACTCAAGGTCTATGCATGCTCCCGCACGATAATACCCCTCAATAAAGAGCGATTTGATATTTTGGTCTATAATAAAGGTACCCAAAAGTACCAAGGAGAAGACAGCAAAGGCTCTCATTAGGATAAAGCACTTTTAAAGAATTTTACACACTCTTCCATGATCTCTTCAAGCTTTTTCTCATCTTTCCCCTCAAGTAATAGGCGTATTTTATTTTCTGTTCCGGAATAACGGAAAAGATGGCGTATGCCTAACCCTTCAACTTTTTCTTTGAAGGCATCTAAGCCTTCTATCGTATCAAAATCTCTTTTTTCATGGACCAAAAGGTTCACCAAGATTTGAGGGTACGACTCATACGGATTAAATGCTTCACTCGCCTTTTGCTCAGTATCTACCAAGTATGCTAAAGCCTGCAATGCGCTGGAGATACCATCTCCTGTCTTCGCATAGTCTGAGAAAATGATGTGACCACTCTGCTCTCCGCCAAAATTCATGCCATGTTCCTGCATCATCTCCACTACATTTTTATCGCCTACTGCAGAACGGCACAGCGTAAGCCCGTTTGAGGCAAGATACTCATCGAGTCCTTGATTGCTCATTACCGTAGCAACCATCCCATCACCTTTGAGTGTCCCTTGGTTTTTAAGATGTACAGCAAGCACACCCATCAACTTATCTCCATCGACTACTTCACCCTTCTCGTCTACCATCACAAGCCTGTCTGCATCACCATCCAGTGCTATTCCGACATCTGCACGATATTCCAGTACAGCCTTTGCCAAATATTCCGGATGCATTGCACCACATCCTTCATTGATGTTAAATCCGTTAGGCTTGTCTCCCAGCACCACCACATCTGCGCCAAGCTCCTGCAGTATAGTAGGCCCGACAATATACCCCGCTCCGTTCGCACAGTCTATCACGACTCTTTTCCCTGCTAAAGTAAGTGGCTTAGGAAATGAATTTTTAATGTGTACGATATAACGTCCGATCACATCATCTATACGCTTAGACTTTCCGATCGCTTTATCCATCACTTGCGCACTATCGATAGCCACATTATCTGCGAATATCGCTTCAATCTCTTCTTCTTTATCTCGGTTAAGCTTATTTCCATTTCCATCAAAAAACTTAATCCCATTATCATAATAAGGATTGTGGCTTGCCGAGATCATAATACCCGCATCACAACGCATATTTTCTGTCAAAAAAGCAATAGCAGGGGTAGGCATAGGGCCTATCTGTATCACATCAAATCCTACAGCAGTAAGCCCAGAGACAATAGCATTTTCTATCATGTACCCACTACGTCTGGTATCTTTCCCTACCAATATTTTATTAGTTCTAGCAAATTGTTTAAAATAGATACCTGTAGCCATAGCCAAACGCATGGCATTCACTGCACTAACTTTTTTCCCTGCTTTTCCACGTACACCGTCTGTTCCAAAAAGTTCCAAAATTATTTCCTTCAGAGTTTTTATATACACCCTTGATTTCATTGGCTTCATTTTAACGCAAATTAGATTAACATTCCTCTATAAATACCCCTATCTCTTCATACAATTAATCCGCTAGTGCATTACATTAATAAATCTTTAATCTTTTTTTAGCTATTATTCGCGAACTATTTTCACTCTAATTAATTGAGTAATAACAACATACCTATAAAGGAAACAACATGGCACACCACAAATCAGCAAAAAAACGTATTTTGCAAACTGCTGTAAGAACTGAGAGAAACAGATATTACAGAACGAGAATCAAAAACATCACAAAAGCCGTACACGAAGCAGTAGCAGCAGCAGATAAAGCAGCAGCAACAACAGCATTCGCAACAGCGAACAAACAAATCCACTCACTAGTAAGCAAAGGTTTCATCAAAAAAACAACTGCTGCTAGAAAAGTAAGCCGTCTTCATAAAATGGTAAATGCTATCGAAGCTGCATAAGCAGTCTCGATACACCCTCACTAAAAAACAATCTAACACAAAGAACGCCTATGTTCAAAGAAAAACTTCAACCTTTCATCGACAGATACAACGAACTCAGTGAACTCTTAAGTTCTCCGGATATTGCCAGTGATATTAAGCGTATGACAGAACTCAGTAAAGAGCAGTCTGACCTCAGTGCATTAGTAGAGAAAGCAAATCTTTACGTTGAAACTGCCGATGCCATAGAAGAGAATAAAGAGCTTTTAGGCGATGCAGAACTTGGCGATCTTGCTAAAGAAGAGCTAAGTGAATTAGAGCCAATGCTGCCTGTCTTGGAAGAGGAAATTAAAGTGCTGATGATCCCGAAAGACAAAAATGATGACAAAAACATTTTCCTTGAACTGCGTGCAGGTGCAGGAGGAGATGAGAGTGCACTTTTTGTGGCGGATGTCTTTAGAATGTACTCACGCTATGCAGAACAAATGGGATGGAAAATAGAGATCGTCAGTACCAATGAAGGTACCTCTGGGGGATACAAAGAACTCATAGCCCAAATTAAAGGAGATGGTGTATATTCCCAGCTCAAATATGAAGCTGGTACACACCGTGTACAACGTGTTCCAGATACCGAAACGCAAGGGCGTGTACATACTTCTGCTATCACTGTAGCTGTCATACCTGAAGTGGATGATGTAGAGATAGATATCAAGCCAAATGAAATCAAAATGGATGTATACCGTTCAAGCGGTTGTGGTGGACAGTCGGTCAATACAACGGATTCTGCTGTGCGTTTGACACACATTCCTACAGGTATAGTAGCCGCTATACAAGATGAAAAGTCTCAACATAAAAACAGAGACAAAGCTATGAAGGTACTTAAAGCAAGAGTGTATGAAGCAGAACTTCAAAAACAACTGGATGAAACATCAAGCCAAAGAAAACTTCAAGTAGGTTCAGGTGACCGTTCAGAGAAGATCAGAACATACAACTACCCGCAAAACAGACTTACCGATCACCGTATCGGATTGACCCTTTATGCTCTGGATGACATTATGAATAATGGTAACTTAAAATTGGTCATTGATCCGCTTATTGCCCATGCACAAACAGAAGCCATCCAGGAAGCAGGTCTTTAAGCCATGCTAAGATTTGAACAACTCAAGAGCGATAATGATCTAAAAGAGGTTATCAAAGCAGCTTTTGATGCAGATCTTTCCGTTTCTGGTGCCTGGGGGTACACACAAGAGCTTTCTACGATCATTGAATCCGCAGATATTCCAGTGAAACAACTAGAGCATATGCTTGCATCCATGCGTACGTATATAGAGATGAACATGACCCTTCCTGAAGAGGAACGTTATGGAAGTATCAATCTCAATGAAATTGATAGAGAACAAAAACACGTGGGTGAACTGGTCTATGACAAAGTGACCTATGAGATCACCGCTATGAAAGAAAAAATCTATACTGCATTTATCAAAGAATATAAAGAGGGTTTAGGTACAGAAAGTTTTGACATTACAGAACACTTTAATCAAAGAAAAAAAGCTACGATAACAAGAAATGAAGCGTATTGGTTTGAAGTGCATCAAACACTTTGATCCTAATCTTCACTTTCAAACTCTACATTACTTTTAAAATCTTCCCACTCCATCACTTTATACTCACCACTGTAAATATAGCGTAACAACAGTGAGAATAACTCACTGTCTCTATACCCTATCACACCATAGACGATGCTATTATTACCATCCACAAAGCCTACAGTAGGGTAAAAACCAATCTTTAATGATTTGGCATACCCATGTTTACTTCCGTTGAAGTCTCGATGTAAGATTCTTCCCTTATCATCAATGCCAATATCAACCAAAATAAAATATTTTTCTATGAGTGCTTCAATGCTGTCATCATCCAATGTATCATAGATCATTTTTTCACAAAAACCGCAGCCATCCTTATGAAAAAAAAGCAAAAGATGTTTTTTCTCATGTTTAGCTTGCAGGGAAAGCTGATCAATGTCAGTATTTTGGAATTCACTCAATAATGAGGAGGTAAAAAAAAGAAGAGAGAAAAGTGTTGTCATCAAAGTTGTGAAGCATACACTTCCCTTTGTTGTAAAATTAATCTATAGACTCTAAAAGTACATAGGTTAACTTTACATATTCTATCCGACCACAAGGGTCGCATAGATATATTAAATCATTATTTGATTTTTTTAGATTCTGTAACTGTGTTACCTTTAAGGTCAGTCCATGTGATTTCAACTTTATCACCTGCAGCTGCACCTTTAAAACTAAATTTAAACTGCGGATTCTTAGACCAGAACTGGCTTGTAGATACATCATATACTACTTTACCATTTGCTGTTGCAGTGATATGCGTGATGAAGTTTGCATCAACACCTTTTTTCTTTGCTTGATCATATGTAAGCATGTCATGTTTTGCCATTACTTTTACTTGTACAACATCGCCTTTTAGCTTTGCTTTAATTTTCATATTACCCATAATATTCCTTTTTCTTTCTATTTCTGTTTATTCATATTAAGTTTCAAGACCTAATCTAGCTGGTTGAGGGAAAGGATTAACCTTCACATCCACCAAGTGCAACTTCAAGTGTTACGTTACCTACATAGAACTTACCATCAGTACCTTCTACGATTGCAGTGATCGTACCAGATTTTTTCATTTTGATCTTCATCATATAGTCAACGATCCCACCTTCTTGTACATCAAATACACATACAGTAGCTTCAGGGTTGGCATCTTGAAAAACAGCTACAGTTTTAGCAGCGATATCAGATTCCACAGTTACAGGGATTGCTCCACCGTTACTTGCAACTTTTGGTGCTTTAACTTTTACACCTTTTTCTTCTGGTTTAATATCACCATAAAGTGCTTTAATTGAATCTGCTACAGTGTGTGCAGTCCATGTATCAGGCTTTGTAGCTCTGAAATCAATTGCAGATAAACTTGCTGGTAATACAGCAGCTGCAACCATACTTAAACTCATAAATTTTCTTCTATCCATTTTATTTCCTTTGTACAAAAATTTAGATAAAAGGTTGACCCATTGCCAACCTAATACTTTATATTACTTATATATTGTGTAATAATTGTGATAACTCACACTTATTTACTTGATTCTACCATATAATCAACAACTTCTTTCATCTGTGCATCAGTAAGATCCATAGCACCACCTTTTGGAGGCATCGCATTGATTCCATTGATAGCATTGTGATAAACTTGGTCTATACCTTTTTCAAGTGCTGCAGCCCAAGCCGCCTTATCACCTACAGCAGGAGCGCCCATAGCATCTGTTTCATGACATACTTTACAACTTGACTCATATGTCGCTTTCCCAGGATGTACTGATCCAGTATCTGTAACTTCTGGTAATGTTTTTTCATCACTCAATGGCGGGTTAAAGTCAGTCAAAGCAAATGCAATTCTCTGAACTTTAGGTTCACCCTCAAAACAGTCTTTCATACATCTTACACCATTACCATAGTTTAATGGATTGTTATAGTATTCACGAGTATTGTCTGGACCTTTTGGACCATTGATATCTGGTTCAAAACCATTCACATTTGGCATTACGATCTTTAAGAATTTTTCTCTGTCAAGAACATATTCCTCATCTAGAAGTTCACCATCAATTTTTATTTCATTGATAGCGAGGATATATGCAGATAAAGCAAACACTTCATCATTAGTTAACGACAATGGCGCTTGATGAGGCATACCAGTTTTAATGTACCACCACAATGTACTTGCATATGGCCAGTTCGAACCGAATACACGCACAGGACCGTCTGAGTCTGGGTTTACACGTTGATTCATCAGTGTTTTTTGCATTTCATATGCATTACCTGCTGTTAATCTCGGGTAAAGCCCGGCACCTGCACCAAAGTCACCGTGACAAGATTGACATTTTTCTTCATAGACTTCATCACCCTCTTCTACAGAACCTGAACCTTCAGGAAGACCTGTACCATCTGGCATTACATCGATATCCCAAGCTTTCTGCTCATTTGCAGTTGCCACCTTACCTTTGCTAAATGGTGTTTTGTGTGCTGTTTCATTGACATAATACGCACCTGTCTTACCATTAACGATAGGATAAGTTACCCCACCATCAATCACTAATTTTCCATTATGCTCATAAGTGTTCTTAACAGTATCAGATAATACAGGAGTTAATGGTCCTACTGCATCGATCTCTCTTTTAGTGAACCCCTCTGTATTCATTGGTAAAGCTGTCGCTGTTTCTGTCGTCTTTGCTTCCGCTTTCGCTGTATCTTTTGTACCATTAGATGCATTACAAGCAGTTCCCAAAAATACTACCGATGCAAGTAAAGTACTTGCAACAATTTTTTTATGATAAGATTTGTACATTTGTAACCTCTCCTTTCGCATCTATTTCCCATGTGTGAATACCGTTTCTATGGTAAACACCTTCGATTCCCACAGCTGCTCTTTCATTTTTAACTGTTGGCTGAGTATGTCCTGCATCATCTGCTGCACGTGAACAAAGAAGCATTGGCTTACCTGTATATTCATGCATAATAGAGAATCTAGTCCAAGCTTTTTCAAGTACTAAACCTTTAAGTGATGCTTCAACCCAGTTCTTACCACCATCAAATGATACATCCACTGTTGTAATTGTTCCGTGTCCAGACCAAGCAAGTCCTTCTATCTCTACCATTTCACCTTTTTTAAGGTCTTTCCATGGTTTCTCAGGACATGGTGAAGTAATGACAGAGTTCACTTCATTTACATAGAAGTGCTGTATCGCTTTACCTGTATGCTTCAATGCAGTATACTTAGATGTCTCTTCTTTTGCATAGTATGGCTCAGATGCAAACTCAAGTCTACATAACCATTTTACACATAAGTTCGCTTCCCAACCTGGAACAACGATTCTTATCGGGTAACCTTGCTCTGGACGTAATGCTTCACCATTTTGTCCCCAAACGATCATTGCATCATCAAGTACCTTATCTACAGGTATCGTTCTACCCATATGTGAGCTATCATTTCCTTCTGCAAGCATCCATCTTGCTTCTGGTTTAAGTCCAAGGTCTTTAAGAATATCTTTGATGTAAACACCGGTCCACTCAGCACAAGACATAAATCCTTTTGCAAATTGGATTGAGTTGAATTGAGGTCCTCTCCACTCTGGTCCACCATTTGCAGGACACTCAAGGAAGTGAATTCTACTTACGTTTGGATATCTTTTCAGTTGCTCCATAGTTAAAACGATCGGCTTCTCAACAAGACCATGAATCATAAGTCTATGTTCATTTGGGTTAATTGTTGGAGTACCACCATGATGTCTGTTAAAGAAAAGTCCATTTGGCGTAAGAATTCCACTCAAGTCTTGAATAGGTGTTACCGCAATTGACGCTCTATAGTTACCAGAAGAAAGAATTGGTGTAGTTCTTCTTGTTACCTGATGCTCATAAGGCGAAGGTTGACCATACAAATTAACCTGTACATCATCACCCCATTTAGTAGCCCATGGCTTGTGTTCCATGATATGTGGATCATCCTCTGCATTCGCTTTTACATGCTCGCTCGCATCTATCGTGACAGGTGCGACAACACTAGCTGCTGCTAATGCGCCCATAGAATAAGTTGCTGTTTTCTTAAAAAAGTTTCTTCTTGATTCTTGTTCTGATACTTCTGAAACAACTTCAAGTTCTTCTTTAGTTAGCTTATTCATTTGTCCTCCTTAATTAATATTTTAAAATGACTAAGTATGGTTACCTTAATTACGTCATATGCCATAGATTATATAGAAATAAAATAAAAGATAAGCAAGAAAATGATTATAAAGGCTTCAGAATAGAGATATTTATCAACTCTCTGTAACAAATATTCACCATAAACATAAAACATCCATATAATTATCATAAATATTATATATATTCATTAGCTCATTAATCTCAATCTTCCTGAGATAACAGCCTATTAAACGATATGGATCAAGTATAATACCCTCAAGAAGCCATGCAGCTCAATGTCAGGATATCAACATATTCACGCGTATAATATAGTTTTCTATCCAACCCTTCAACTACGGCAAAAAGGGTACCTTTAAATTCCATCCTGATATTGAGTTCATACTCTACAATACTATCTGCTCCTACATGGAACACCGCAACTAAACTCTTGGGATTTCCATCTTGAAAAAGAGCGATAGTTTTCGCTTTGATATTTGAACGTATGGTGACAGATATATTTTCTCGGTCTTTAACTATACCTTTAGGTACCATAAGCTCTATTTCAGCACTTTTCCTGATAGTTGAAAATTTTTCTCGTCCGTAAAGTGCCATGGCTGCTTCATTGATAGATGAGGATGTCCATGCTGCAGGTTTTTGCTTTCTATAATCTACAGCTAAGGCTTGTGTCATATACGGTATAACACAAAGACCAAAAGCTAAAAAATGGCGTCGTTTCATACTTTTCCCAATACTCTTCGTATGGCTTCTGCACGTGCCTCCACATCACCCACAGTGTTTTCATTCGCTTCCAATGCTTTTTCAAGTCCCTCCTCTTCCTTTCCATACCGCATGATGAGATAAATGGACTCAGCTAACGTATTTTCCAATGGAGTAGATTCATCTGGCGCTATAGGATTGAAGTATTTATTATCCCAAAGCACACCCATACTTAAAAGTGCCAACGTATCTTTATCTTTTTCTTGAGAAAGTTGAGACTGAGGATGTGTCGCTTCTTGATACTTCACCATAGCTTGAGACACTTTAGCAGCTATAATACCGCCTATCGTCACTGCTGCCAACTCTATAGCATCCCTATAGGGCATACCACTCTCCATATTCTCTTCAACCATTCTATAGTACTGTTCTATTCTCTTTTCACTGCTTATACTCACTGAAACCCCTACTTAAAATCTAAATTCAAAGATAATATAAAAGAGCTTTAAGTTTTCTGACATGCTCCATAGTGCAACAAGTATCTCTGCTCTATAAAATCTTTATGGTACAATTCTAAAAAAATAGAGAGGAACACTTTTATGAAAAACGTAGGAAAGGTAACAAGTCTTTTTATATCAGTACAAGAGTCCTCCACTCGCATTGAAAAAGAGTCATTTAACTTAGATACGAAGGGTATTATAGAAGACAAATATTATGATACAAATATCAACAGATCTGTGCTGCTCACATCAGAAGCAAGTTATGCATTAGCTAACAAACACCGCATAGAGATGCCTTTTGGTTCTTTGGGAGAAAATATTTTAATGGACTACAAGCCTTACCATCTTACGCCAGGAGATCAACTGCGTATCGGTGAAGTGATTTTGGAGATAAGCCAAAACTGTACCATGTGTGACCATCTTTCCAAAATAGATGAAAATCTACCTACGCTACTGAAAGAGGATAGAGGTATTTTTGCTAAAGTAATTGAAGGTGGAGTGATTAAAAAAGAGGATGAGATAACCCTCTTAAATTAAGAGAGTAACCTTCATAGATGTGGGGAATAGTTCCCCATGAAAAATAGTTGATTACTTAGCTGTAAGCTTTTTAAGTATATCTTCCATTTTTTTCTGTGCCATGAGTAGTATATCATGAGATGCTTTGTCTTCGATCGCCAGTGATGCTATCCAGTTATAGACTGAAGGGAATCCGATCTCCATAGTGTTTGTACCTTTTTTCTGATACATATACATTGAACAAGGTGCGAATGCTCCAGCTTCTGGATGTGTTTTAGCCACTGTATAGATCACTTCCAGGTAACAGATAGAGTAAACATCATAAAAAGTATATCCTTCATAACCACTCTCTTCCATATCATAGTTAAGGTCATTAAATCCTGCATTTATGAACATAGCCGGGATCAATTCTTGCTCAAAAGCAGCCTGGAATTCTTCTTTGATCTCTTCCCAGTCTCCATCAGGATCCATGGCAAATTGTGCTGTTGAAACCAAAGGACCTTCTGGTTGTTTCATCTCGTAAGTCACTTTTTCTTCTTTTGCATTCGGAAGCGCTGCTTTAAGTGTGTCTTGTACAAGCTTAGCGTAGGCAACCAACTCTGCATCATCCGTAGGAACTCCCATAATCTCTGCCATAGCCGCAGCGCTCAAAGAAGAGACAGAAATCGTTTTTGACCCTTTTTTTGTCCAGATAGACATACTCATAGGAGAGAAAAGACCGATGTTCGGATATTTTTGAGCCAATTTTACCACTACATCTTTTTTAAAGATCGTAAAGAGGTTATATACATCAAAATCAAGCGTATCAAAGTTTTTAGTACAATCTGTGATTTGTTTCTTCCAAGGCGCTGTCATATCTCTGTTATCGTTAATGAAAAAACCTGCTTTTTCAAATGCCGCTGAGATCGTCTTAGGTGTGATCTTACCATCGCTGTTATCTGCAGTTAAGATAGTTACATTGTGTGTAGCCTTAGGTGCAGCATTTGCCACAAGTCCTGTTGCTAGTCCCATAGTAACAACCATTGCAAGTAGCAATTTTGTGAAGTGTTTCATAGTATTCCTTTTAGTATGTGTTTTGTACGTGGGCATTATTATAACTGAACTTCATTTAATTTAAATTAATAATGATACGTGTAAAAGGATAAAGAAAAAAAGTGGATTAAGTGTGTAAAGAAAGTTTAAAAAATGAGGGGTTAACAAAGGGAAAACCCTTTGTTAAATGATCTTAGAATCTATATCTGATGTAGAATCTAAAGTCTTCTGCTGATTCAACAACGTTTGGAGCGAAAGCAGCTGCACCAGCTAAGTCTTGTGCAATTGCTTGAGCAGTCGCTGCATCAGGACTTCCAAATGCAGGATTCCCTGCTATATTTCCAATAACAGTACCGATATTATGTACACCATCTTTGTCTACTGCTCCACCCAATGCTAGGAAAGTATCTGATCCGGTCTTAATCTGATCAATATCATTAGTAGATCCAGAGTAGTTACCGAAGAATCCGTTGCTTCCAGTGTACTCATAATCCGCTTTTACATATCTTAGTTGCATACTAAGTGCCTCATTGATTTGGTAAGTATAGTTCGCTTCCCAAGCATCACCTCTAGTAGCAAGTTTAGAACCTATCATAGTATCTTCCGCATATGTAAATGGTCTCCAGTACTCAGAACCGTGGTTATACTCAAGTCCAACAGTACCGTAGTTATTCTCACCATCTGTTACAGGAAGGTATGCTCCAAGCCAGTAAGATGTACCTGATTCACTCTCATCTGAACCTAGCATCATACTACCTGCATCCGGATTAGACTCACTCCATCCAAATGAACCAAATGCTTTAACATCTGCAAAATAACCCTCTTCAGTCAATCCGTCCACTAACACAGAGAACACTGCACCATCCATGTCACCCACGTTATAGAATTGTGGATCTGGAACCAAGAATACTGAAGGATTATTTGGATCTGTAGTTAAACTAAAATCTGGTGTTGGTTGATTTTGACCAGGAACATTCCATGCTCTGTAGATCATCGCTTTAGTAATAAATTGTCCGTCATTGTATGGTTCAAAGATAAATCCGGCAAGACTTACTTCATCAACGCCACTAAAGTCATTATCGGCATATGGAGTTGGTGTCTCAAACAATGGCTGTGCATTTGTAGAACCTTTACCCATACAAAGTTTGATAGACATACCAGGAACACCAGTTACTTTTGAAAGGTCTAATTTAGAACTTAATCCATCATATTCAACATTGATCATGTGACCAAGCGGTGATGCAGCTGGATCATCTTGACTTAAGCTTGATAAGAAACCATTAGTTGATGGTCTTCTACCGATAGAGAATGTCCAAGGCATATCAAGACCAAATGCACTTTCACCAAGGTATAACCAGTAAGCTTGTCTTACTTTCAATGAATTGTCGGTAAGTGCTTCGTTACTTGTCCAGTCAAATTGACCACCAAGAGAGAAAGTTCTATTTACTGGTGATGCAAAATCTGCACCGAATGCTTTATTCATAGAAAGTTGACCTTTGAATACATTGTTTGCATCTGGAGCATACGCCATATTTAGCCAAAGTCTCATACTGTAAAGTGAATCATTCTTTCTTGTTTCACCATTAGCCATATCATAACTTATGTTATCATATGCCGTTCTCATGTCAGCACCCCACTTAATGTTATCTCCTGCATCGTGAGCTTTCACTTCATTGATCTTTTTGTTTTGCTTTTTAACTTTCTTCTGAAGTTTTGCAAGCTCTGCCTCTAGATCATTGATTCTATCATTGACTGAACTAGCATTTGCACTTGTCAATGCTAGCGTTGCCACTAGTGACGCTGTTATAATTCTTTTCATGTTTACTCCTTTAATTTATGTTTGTCCAAAACATGTAACGGTTAGTTTAGACCAATTACACTGATTTTAGACTTAAAAAAGTAAAATTTAAAAATATTTTGAATTCAATTAATATGAGGTTATAAAGGTTATAAAATGGAGGCACACTTAAGCCCGATAAAGTAATTATCGAAGAGCCATAAAAGGGAGTTATATCGGGAGGGATAGGCTCTTCATTAAAAGATAACCGGGCCAAGAGAAACAAGGAAGTTTACAAATTTTGG